>JACDJA010000026.1_pt1 | contig 252652 bp, 240 predicted proteins | sample 7449241 | NCBI WGS metagenome assembly JACDJA01 (sample SAMN14253289, study PRJNA609438) | sludge metagenome | isolation source: initial anaerobic sludge | collected 2018-12-20 | reverse complement strand
CGACAATGAGGCGGCCGAACGGCTGCAACAGGCCAGGACGGCATTGTTTGAATCCATCAACCGACGGCTCGCGAGAACCGCCGCTTGACTCGGGCCACGAGATGACAGATTCAGACTCATCTACGGATTGGAAATGGCTCCTGGTCAAGCGAGACATATTCATCATCGGATCCTGAATTGCCCGCCGGTTGGCGACAAGCATCGCATCCTGGAAATCGAGGCCGACCGCATTCTTGCAAGCGGCGTCGGCCACGACGATCGATTAGGCTGGCGTTGACATCATCAAACCAACCACACCAATGACAATTATTCCCAGGCTTGCAAGCCGAGCAATGTTCGCAGGCTCTCCAAAAAGGACAATTCCGAGAACGGCGGCACCAACCATTCCAATACCGACCCATACGGCATAGGCAGTGCCAACAGGCAGCGATTTCATCGCAATACCGAGTAAACCCATACTGATGGCTATCGCCGCCAATGTACCGACACTTGGCCAGAGCCGAGTAAAGCCATGCGTATATTTCAGGCCGATTGCCCAGCCAACTTCGAACAGTCCGGCAACGATGAGAACAAGCCAGTTCATGAGCGCCTCTCCGATTTGGGGTCGTCCCCGGAAAAAATAGAGAGGTGAGGCCGTCCTCACTTCCATGAAATCCAGGAAGACCCTGGATTCATTCATCCTGGAGTATGCCACGTGAGTCCTGAAATCGGATGAATCAGCGTCTCCCTAGTGGAGAGGTCTTCCAGAAATCGCCTTCCGACAATCTCGTTGCGCCAACGATGTCGATCATGAAATACCCCGGCCCATGGAATGCCGCGATGTCCAACGCTCAGCCTGAGGGGATACGGCAAGCGAAGGTGTGCACACGGGCTTCATGGAGCCGATTGAGTGGAAATCGGGCACGGCGCTTTTGCACAGATCCATTCCTGCACGGAGGCGTTCCGCTTGCTCAAACGTCGATCACCAACGGTGTCAGCGGAATTGCGGTGCACAGCAGGCAGATATCAGACGATCTCATGTTGCTTGCGGGATGTGCCACTTTACCCGCAATGAGTTTCGCTGCGCATGCCTCGCATTGCCCGACACGGCAACCGCTGCCGGCCTTGATGCCTGACGCCTCGGCGAGTTCGAGCAACGAAAGCGAACCCGGACGCCAAACCACGGACCTGCCGGAGCGCGCGAACGTCACCGGCTGCGGGCTCGCCGACGTCGCCGCGGCCTGGCGGCTCGATGGACCGAAGGCTTCGAGGAAGATCCTGCTTTCGTCGACTCCCGCACGCGCGAGGCCATCGGTCACGGCCTCGATCATTGCCGCAGGGCCGCAGACGTAGAACTTGGCGTCAGCCATCCGGGCCGCTTGCGCGATGTGCCGGTCCGATATTCTGCCTGCAACGTCGAAATTTCCGGGTTGCCGATCCGACTCGCGGGGCCGTGTGTAGAACGTGGTCACGCGCAGCCCCCGCAACGCTTCCTGCAAGTCGCGGATTTCTGCGGCGAACGCATGCTCGTCGCCGGATCTCACGCTGTAGAACAGATCGACACGGTCTTCCCGGCCGTCGCGCCGCAATTGGTAAAGCATGGACAGCAGCGGCGTGATGCCGATGCCGCCTGCGATCATGACGATCGGCAGCGCACCGTTCCCACAGTGCGCCGGGGTGCGGAAATCGCCCTTCGGCGCCATGAGCTCGACGATATCACCGGGCACGGCCGCCGCATGCAGGAAACCCGACATCCGTCCGACGGCGCTGGCCGCCGGACGGACGAGCTTCACGGTGATGCGGTAGTAATCCGTCGATGGCGCCGAGGACAGCGAATAGCAGCGTATCCATTTCGACCCCTCCGGCCCCATGCGCAGCACGACGTGCTGGCCGCCTTCGAACGGCGGCAGGGGCCGGCCGTCTTCGGGTGCGAGATGGAAGGACACGATGTCCCTGGCCTCGGCAACGGCCTCGACGATCCGGAACCTGCGCCAGCCCCGCCACGCCTTGCAGGCGCATTCCGCTTCCGGCTCGATCTCGCACAGCACGGAGCGCAGCGATTGCGAGCCGCTGACCGGATCGACGTTGCGATCGGAAACCAGGCGGCTGAAATTCGATCCCCGGTCCGCCAGCGCATCGTAGCCATCCAAGCCAAGCTGCCCGTTTTGCTGCCACCAGCCGTATTCGATCCAGGCCACGCGCGGGTCGAGGTTGTCGTCGAAGCGCGCCCGCATCCGGATGCGGCCGTGGGGCGAGCGCACGCGAACCCAGTCGCCTTCCCGGATGTCGCGCACCTGTGCGGCCCCGGGATGCAAATGAACTTCGGGCTCGGGCACGCGCCGGCGCAGCGAAGGAACCTGCCGGTCCTGGCTGTGGCGGTAGTTTGGAGTCTTCGCGGTCGTCAACACCAGCGGGTAGTCGCCGTAGCCGGAGCCGAGCGGCGACAGCGCCGGCTCGACGAAGGTGGGCAGCGGCGAGACGCCGTTGGCGAGGAACACCTCCGAATACAGTTCGATCTTTCCGGTTTCCGTCTTGAAGCCATCCTGCACGTGCTTCCTGTAGCGGGCGACGGTCGGCAGGGCGATGCCATTGGGATTTCGTCTCAGGTCGTCCAGGCAGATGTCGAGCGGATCGAGGATATGTTCCAGTCCGGCTTGAATGTCGCCGTCCCAAAAGTGCTCCCCCAAGCCCATCCGTTTCGCCAGTTCGAAGACCACCTCGGCGTCGGACCGGCTTTCGCCGAGCGGCGCGATGGCCGCCTGACGGAGCTGCACCCATTGCTCGGCGGCCAGGCTGCCCTCGAAGCCCGTGCGCAGCGACTCGCGCTCCCACGGCGTGCCGATCGGCAAAACGATGTCGGCGAAACTCGCCGTCGGCGTCAGGGTTACGTCGGCATGCACGTAGAACTCCAGCGCGGCCAGTGCTTTTGCGCCGCGTTCGGCGTCGGCATGGTTGAGCAGGAAATTGCGCCCGAAGCCGACCAGCGCACGGATCGGGTACGGCCGCCGCTCCAGGATGGCGTCGTAGAGCGCGTCCGAGCCGATCCAGGCGTGGCGGGCCGGCCCCAGGCGCGAGCGTTCGAGGCCGATGCACTTGGCGCGCTGCGCGGTGGTGAGGAACTCCTTGCCGGAGACATCGTTCACCGGCAGCGGCGGAAACGCCACGTTGCCGCCCTTGGCGTCGAAACTGCCCGTCAACGCCATCATGGTCGCGATGGCCCGATCCGTCTGCGTCGCGTTGGTATGCTGGCAGACGCCGGCCCAGCAGTAGTAGCTGACGGCGGGCGCCGCGGCATGGAACAACCGGGCGGCCTCGACGACCTGGGCGGCATCGATCCAGCAGATTTCCGCGACGCGCTCGGGCGTGTAGGGCTCGCAGGCCGAAGCGAACAGCGAAAACACCGTCTTGCAGGAAACGACGCCGCCATCGGCCAATGTCTGCGCGTCCTCGCCCGTCAGCGCAATGTCTTCGCTGGCCACGGCATAGCGGCGAGCGGCCTTGTGATAGGCCACCACTTCTCCCGACGCCGTACGCGCCAACAGGTCGTCCGGATCGGCGCCAACCGGCAGGACGGCCAGGTCCCCGGCGCGCAGGAACCGACCGGTATCGGACCGAACCAGCAGCGGAGCGTTGGTAAACTCCCTGACGAACGTCGCGTCGAACCATCCGTTGACGATCATCGCGCGGCTGATGCCCAGTGCCAGGGCGCCGTCCGCGCCCGGGCGAACCCTCAGCCACAGGTCGGCATCAACGGCGAAGCCCGATTTTCTCGGGTCGATCACGACGATGCGCGCACCGCGCGCCTTGGCGGCGGCGATGGCGCTCGCATTGTTGAGCCAGGTTGCGCCGGGATTGTGGCCCCACAGCACGATGCAGCTGGTGTGCTCGAAGTCTGGAGTGGCGATGCCGCGCCCGAAGGTATAGACGTGCGTGAAGTCCTTATGCCAGTTGCAAATCTCGGCGCCACTGACGACGTTGGGGCTGCCGAAGGCGTTGGCGAAGCGCTCGATCCAGCGCAGGTCATCCGCAATCGGCGTCCCGCTGGGGGTGGCGATGCCGAAGGCGACGGATTCGGCACCCGATGCATCGCGGATGCGGGCAAGCGCCGCGGCCGTGCGGGCGAGCGCCTCATCCCATGAGAGTTCCCGCCAACCCGGATCGGCATCGCCCTTGGGGCGCGTGCGCATCACCGGGTGCAGCAGGCGCTGCGGGTCATAGACCATCTCCGGCGCGGCACGGCCTTTGATGCATTGTGCCGTGCCGGTGGGATGCTCGGGATTCGGCTCCTGCGCGACGAGCCGGCCGTCCTCGACCACCATGAGCGAGCCGCAGCGCGACTTGCACAGCCCGCAGAATCCGGGAATGGCGACCCTCGCCGAGTGACTGGCAACTGCTGCCTCAATGCCGTTCATGTACGCGCTCCTCCGTCTTGGCCGAATGGATCAGCCGCCGGCGGACAGCGATCGCCGCTCGCAGCACGGATGCTCGAACGGCATCTGCTCAATCATTGCACCCTATCATCATGTCAGGAGCCCGCGTCCCACCACCCTCACCCGCCTGCATCATATTTTATGGCAAATCCAGAATTTCGCGGATGGGAAACGAAGCCTTTGCGCTGTTCCGCAGTGATGGCCAACACCTAAATTAAGTCGCGCCGCGGAGCGACGGCGGCTTGAAAGAATAGTTGAGCAAACTCCTTGAATGATGGAATTGGACTCCAAAGCTAGGTGCTACTCAAACAGGGGGACGTCGCTTCTGCAAAGACCATGGATCGAGCCTCTGACTGCTTCGGTCGCAGACTTTCCATCATGGTTCATCCTTATAGTGAGTCCGCGCGTAGCCCACCAGTCGAGCGGTCTTCGGATCATAGATAAAATCGGTAATCGATCCGTCTCGAATGCGCTGAACCGCCTCGTCGATCACATGAAGTGGCACTAGGAACCATTCCTCAGGCTGAACATGATGACCGAAGCGGTCGTTGATGGCGATGTTCAACCGCGCGGGCGCGAACAGCCTGTGGAACAGGTTCTCCATCCGGGTGCGGTTGATGCCCGCGAGCTTGTAGGTTGCTACGACTTCGACCTTCGCCAGCAGGTAAGTCGCCTCATTCTCGGCGTTGGCGATGCGCGTCTCCACCCTGCCCCCGGTCACGCCTACCTTGTGGATGACATCGCGGTGCTGCGCGACGTAAGGGTGATCGGACAGGGAGCGCAGGACGTAGATCGTGCCGCTCTCAACATCATCGGCCTCAAGCTCACCACCAAAGGAAAGCTGTCCGCTCTCGGGCGAGGCCAACCGCCGTGCGGCCGAGTCGTCGTAGAACGCGCGCTGGAGTGAGCGCAACAACAGATTGCTTTCGGTGCCGTTGGAGAAGATGAGGCGCAGCCGACGATCCACCTCCCCGGCGGTGGTTTTCAGCGGCTCGCCGACCTCGGCAACGTAAAGCGTCAGGCCATCGAGAACGAAAAAATCCCCGGCCTCAATCGCACGACGGCCCGCTTCGATGGACTGTGACTGACGCATGCCGGTTTTGACTTCCGCTTGCACGCGCTCAAACAAGGGGCGAAAAATCTCGAAGTCCTCGCAGGGCTTGCGATCCGCGATTTCTTCGGCGGCGCGCTTTTCGGCGCTGGTACGAACATGGCGCAAGACCGCGATGTCGTCCGAGCCGGCAACATCACCCAGCTCGGCGGCCAGGTCGTCTATATCGATAGCGCCATCTTCTGACGCGGCATCGGCCGGCACCCCGGCAAGCAAACCCTGATGATCCAGCGGTTCCAGCAAGGCACGGCAGTCCGGGAGCGCGCGCAAACGATCCAGCCGCACGGCGTACAGGCGCTCAAATATGTCACGGTCTTCACCGTGCTGCGGCGCGCGGCCATGCTGTTCATAGAACCGCTGTATTTCCTCGAAGCCGGCGATAACGCGCTCCTCACTGGCCGGCCGTCCGCCCTTCTTTTCAGGCGGAGCGAACTCGGCCAGTTCCGCCGCCAGGTCGTCAAGATCGGCGTTACTCATAGCGCCCCTCCCCCCTGAAGCGCATGAAGGCGGCCGCGCCTTCGGCGAGATACTTCTCGTAGGCATCCTGGGAAGTCACCGATGGAACCCTCCCGCGTTCCCGTTTAAACCCAACCGCACGTATGGCAATTGCTTTGGCATCTTCAGGGGTGATTGAGGTGCGCTTGGCCGAGATGGCCGCCGCCACCTGCTTCAAGCTGTCCTCGCTCATGGTCTTGGCCAGGATGGCGTAGGCTTCGCCAAAGGGGTTGATGCGGTCGATCAGGTCGATGTCCAGCTCACGCACGTCCATTGCGAAGCGGCGCACGCCGTCGATCAGGGCGGTGTTGGGCGACCCGTCACTCTCACCTTCGGTGACAAGCCGCTTGGCCTGCTGCGTCAGGTTGAGGGCGGCAATGGCATGCTGGCGCACGGCCTCCTGATCTTCAACGTCAAGTTCGGGATACTTGTCCTTGATGATCTTGCCCATGCGAACCTGCGTCAGCTCCTCGGGGATCAGCTCTTCGTCAAACAGGCCACGTTCGATGGTGGGCTTGTCCTGTACGAAGGCCGCGATCACTTCGTTCAAATCTTCCTGGCAGATGCGGGCCGCCTCTTTGCTCTTGGGCTCGGCGAGGCCCTTGATCTCGATCTGGTACGCCCCTGTCCGCTCATTGACGCCGATATTGCAGCGATCCGGGTCGTAGCCACCCTCGCCATAGTCAAAACCCGGCGTCGGGCGGTTGTCGGGATTCTTGGGTTTGAACTCGAAGCGCGGCGCAAGCACCTGCTCCATCAACAAGCTCGCCGCGATGGCCTTCAGCGTATCGTTGATGGCCTCGGTGACCGCTTCCTCGGCAGCATCCGGCTCGGCGATCAGATTGGTAAACCTCGCACGGGTTTTTCCCGGTGCATCACGGGTGGCACGGCCAATGATCTGCACGATCTCGGTCAGGCTGGCGCGGTAGCCCACGGTCAGCGCGTGTTCGCACCAGATCCAGTCGAAGCCTTCCTTCGCCATGCCCAGCGCGATGATGATGTCCACGTGTTCGCGGTTGTTCTTCTGCGCGGGGTCCTTGAGCGCGGCGGACACGCGGTCGCGCTTCGATGGTTCATCATCCACCAGATCGGCGATGCGCAGCACGCGGCCATCCGGCCGCTTGACGAGCTGGAAGCCGGTCGCGGTGTCAATGCCTTGCCACTCCCCCAGCGCCTCGATGATGTGCTCCACCTCGCGCATCTTGTCCTTCGTGCTCTCGCGCGAGTTGACGTTGGGGATGTGGATGATGGTCTTCTCCGCAGGGTCGAGGACATTGAGGATGTCATCGACATAAGGCCCGCTGTAGAAGAAGTAGCCGATGTCGAGCTGCTTGAGATACTCGTAGCCGTTGAGCTGCTCGTAATAGGTGTAGGTGACGGTGTCGAACCTGGCTTCATCTGTCGGTGCCAAGACGGCTTCTGCGTCACCACGGAAGTAGGAGCCGGTCATGGCGACAATGTGCGTCTTGTCTCGCGCGATGAACTGGCCCAGGTGCTGGCCGAGCTTGTTGTCCGGGTTGGCCGACACATGGTGGAACTCATCGACCGCGATCAGGCGGTCGTCGAACGCCTCCACACCATAGGCATCGACTGCGAAGCGGAAGGTCGCGTGGGTACAGACCAGCACCTTGTCGTCACTTTCGAGAAACGCGCCCAGCGACTTCACCTTGCCCCCGTTGTCGGTGCCCGGCGCATTGCACAGATTCCACTTTGGTTCAACATGCCAGTCGGCCCAGAAGCCATACTTCGCCAGCGGCTCGTCATTGAAGCTGGCACCTATGGACTTCTCCGGCACGACGATGATGACCTGCTTGATACCCTGGTTCGCCAGCTTGTCCAGTGCCACGAACATCAGGGCCCGGCTCTTGCCCGATGCGGGCGGCGACTTGATGAGCAGGTACTGCTCGCCGCGCTTCTCGTAGGCTCGCTCCTGCATGGGCCGCATACCAAGTGCATTGGCCTTGGTCGATGCGCCGTTGCGTGCATAGGTGACGGAAACGGATGGAACAGCATGCTGGTTAGTGAAGTTATCGGTCATGGCTCGTCGTCCACTTTGGATGTATCGACATCATCAGTTGTGCTCGATGGCCTTAGCTGCGTACCACTGGCGGGTTTGCGGGCCGGGCAACTTGTCCGGCAACGCCAACTGGTGATACCACGATAATTGTGCAAGCACCTCTTGCACAAATGACTCATCCGGCCATGCCTCAGCGAAAGCACGCATGTACTTCAGGTTTCGCGGGGAAAAGCCTTTCATCTCCGGGAAGGCCGAACGCAAGTCCTGCGATAGTCGCTCGATGACTTTCGCGCCCCATCCCTGCGCGGCCTGCCGTGCCAGGATGTCCTGACCAATCTGCCAGCACACCAGCACCAGTTCACTGGCTGACCGCCAGCACGGCACGTTGCTGGGCAGTATGGAGCGGGTTTTCAGGTCGACCAGCCAGTCGGTGTAGCCTTCGGGCTCGGGGCTCAGCTTGACGGGCTTTTCATTTTTGTCCCTCATACTTTTTCCCCCCAAGGCACCTTTTCTAATCCTGCTGCACCACCCGTCAAAGAATTAGCGTAAGTGCCGTTGTAGCCGCACAAAGCCAGTACGGACAGCTCCAAGTACCACTGGCTCAACCTCCACGCGTCAAAGAGACAATCCGTGACTACCTTCCTGTTGACTGGATGAACCAACTCATTTCGGATGTCGGTAATAGCATGCGGCGCATCCTCCCACTTGAAGCTCGATGCAGCTCTCTGAATTTCTGGCGTTGCGGCGCCAATCTCGATAGGGATATTCAAGCTCGAGAAAAAATTCCATAAAAGTTTTGATGCCCTTTTTTCCTTACTATTTGGAGATGCCTTTTTATCAATGACTAGATAATGGTGTGCCAGCCGCTCCAACGCAGCTTGCGCTAGAATAATGGCGGAGTCGATACTGGGGCGGCTACCATCAGTATTGACCTGTGTGTACAAATAGACAGCGCTTTTCAAGCTATCTTTCCATTCCTGCGATTGTTGCCAGCGCTTTGCAAATAGCGGGAACAGCACTTCCGCCTGATGTCCACACTCTGGATCGAACCACGTACACACTTCCCCGTCACTCGCCGGGGGGTGATAGCTCCGCCAGGTGGTGTTACCTTTTTCATCCAAGCCAATGCAGCACACGAGCGTGTAATTTCTACCTCGAATAAACGAAAAAAAATTGTCAAGCATTTCATACTGGGCCTCAAATTCATCGCCCGTAAAACACTTGCCGTCTTTTCGCTCCAATTTGGCCACGTGCGTCAGTTGGCATCCACCTTCCCGCTTGATCTTCTCCCATGCCTTATTTGTGCCGTCATGTGGCAGACCTTGGATACAGATGCGCCAGTGTTCAGACTCCAAAACCATCAAGGCACCGAATGAGCACCTGTCGAATTGAACAGCCCGACTCGCCCTAAAGTTTGGAAAATTGAATGCATGCAGAATAACTGAAATCGTAGTTCTGGCTTGCAAGCCACCGAGTAATAACATGTAACGTCGTGAAATCCAATCCATTTCCACACTGTCAATTTTACTTCCATAAACAACTCGTCTTGCGGCAGAAAAACCATCGATCGTCTGCCCATCGAAAATAAACGCCATGTCGGGCTCCATTACTCCGGAAGTAAAGACATGAGCGAAATCCACATCATGAGGCCGCTTTAATTCTGATCTGATAAAAACCCTAGGGTCGGGCTGAAAATGCATACGCAACTCACCATCACCAATCACCGTTTCGTGTGGGAATCGCAGCTCTACAACGGCACGAGAAAATACAACTGGATTAGGAGTATTTGAAAAATCAACCAAAGGCTCGATAGGATCGAACTCATCGGGTTGATGGAATGGTCGCTGGTCAAGACTCATGCTTTTGCCCCGCCAGTCGCCTTCCGGACTATCAGCTTCTTTGTTCCCTTTGAGACCATACTCATATATAGATCAAACAGTTTTTCCAGCCGTTCAGTGTCGTTCCTGAAACGCCGGCCGATGTAGATGCGCTCCAGTACTTCGTCATTGCGATCATGGGCGCCACGCAAGTCGTTGGGCATATTTTCGGGGTTGTACAGATCGGCGATGGTCGCCGGGAAGTGATGCTCTCGCATCAGCAGGATGTCTTCGGCGCAGCGTGTGAGATCGGCCTTGTTTTTCTCGGTCAGTGTCGGCATCGGGAATGTGTGCCAGCCGAGAGTGTTTGAATAAGAAAAGTCCATTCTCATGCGGACGCATACAGTAGCAATCCAGACCAAATGCATCCGGCTAGCCACGATAGCGAGCAACCAAGTTTCAGGTCTGTAGATCACTGCAGCCCGATCAGAAATTACTGTCGTATCATCGACAATCCCTACTGGCAGATATAGACGGCGCTCGGAAGAAACGCGAGGAATAATCAGCGCACTCCCAGATCGATGAGGTGCGAAAACAAACCGATGGGGCCTGTCCGCATTCGCGTTCGCCTGCTGCCCCTTACTTTCAGCTCTGAGTGTTCGTACATTCTCAAACCTCTCACAAAGCTCGGGTACCAAGCGTGCATCTTCAACCTCCTCATCTTCAACCCAGAGGCAGAAGCGTGGTACGCCATTGATAAATTCAGTGGAGCCGACATATGCTCTTATGAACCGAGCAACTTCGGGGTGTGCTGCAATAAGGAAGTCCTTTTCGGTCCTATCCAATATCAGGTTACCGCCATCTGTAGGCTTGTTTCCATAGTCCATCCGAGGCAAGCTATTTAAGGGCCTGGGAGCCTTCTGGACGATGATGTTTCCGACTGGAATTAGGTAAGGTCCGATGTTATCTACGACACGTTTTTCGTCACCCTCAAAAAGAGTCTTCTTGCTCGAACGTATGGATGCGATACCAACAATAACTACAGTCACACCCGCGTTTGCAGTCGCTAGATTGCTCCAGTGAAAGGGGCGGTGAGCGAAGGATATTTCCAGACCTTGACCGAAGATCAGAGGCCATAGCATGGCGACCTGCTCACCTTGACAAATCGACTTGGTGGCGACAAAAGCACAGCAACAATCGGGTACGGCGTGAAGATAATCTGCAGCCTTCAAGTACCACGCGGCGACATAGTCCAAATCCTTGAAACTAGGCGCGCGGCCAGAGAATAAGGATGCCAAGTCGTCTTGCTGTTCCTTGTTTCTCCATCGACTGCCGAGATACGGAGGATTGCCACAGACATACGTCTCGCCACCTTCGTTCTCGAATTCAATCTCAGTCTGCCCAACCGGCACATCAAACAGATCATCGGCCTGCATCTTCACGTGCGTTCCGCTTGGCGGGCAAATACTCAACCAGTCAAGCCGCAAAGCGTTACCGCAGGTGATCCAGTTCTCGTTACTTAGTGGCAGAAATTCGGCCAAGGCCAGTTTCTGGCCTCGGTACAGCACGTCGCACTGGTACTCGGCGATGACCAGCGCAAGGCGGGCAATTTCCGCCGGGAAGTCGCGCAACTCGATCCCGCGAAAGTTGGTGAGCGGGATTTCCGACGCGCGATCCGGCTCACCACGTCGCTGGTTGATCTCGGACTCGATGGCGCGCATTTCCTTGTAAGCGATCACCAGGAAGTTACCCGAACCACACGCCGGATCGAAAACCCTGATCTTGGCGATGCGCTTACGCAGGTTGAGTAACATACGGGCGTTATCGCCCGCTTCCTCCAGCTTCTCCCGCAGGTCGTCGAGAAACAGCGGATTGAGCACCTTCAAGATATTGGGGACACTGGTGTAGTGCATCCCCAACTCGCCGCGCTCCTCATCCTCGGCGACGGCCTGGATCATTGAGCCGAAGATATCAGGGTTGATCTTGGTCCAATCCAACCCACCAACGTGCAGCAGGTAGGACCGGGCAATTTTGCTGAAGCGCGGTACCTCGTCGCCACCAGAGAACAAAGCACCGTTGACGTAGGGGAAGTTTTCGGCCCATCGGGGAATCTTGGCGGCGGCCCGGTCCTCGCGCTTGGTGTTCATGGCGCGGAACAGCGTGGTGATGACCTCGTGCGTGTTCGACGAGTCCTTGGCGCTCATCTGCGCGACGGTTTCGGTGAAGCGCCCCTTGCCGACGAAGATGTCGGTGTCCTCGGCGAAGAAACAGAAGATCAGGCGCGCCATGAGCTTGTTCATGTCATGACGACGATCTGCCGTGCCCCATTCGGGGTTGTCTTTCAACAACTCGACATACAAGCGGTTCAGGCGGCTGGTGGCGCGGATGTCGAAAGCATTTTCGCTGATCTGACGGACAGTGCTGATCCCCGCCAGCGGCAGGAAAAAGCCGAAGTGATCGGGAAAGTCCTCGAAGGAGCAGACGACCGTCTCGCCGCTGGTCAGGTCTTCGGCTTCGAAGTCCGCGCCGTCGGTGGCGAGGATGAACTTTGCCTTGGCCTTGGCTGTCGCTGGGCTGGCCTTGAGGGTGGCCAGCGTCTGCGTGACCTGTCCTGCGTCGCAGGTCAGGATGTGGATGTTGCTGGTCTGGAGAACACCGCCGAGATCGGACTTGTTCGATGCCCCGGCGCGCAGGCGCTTGATGGTTGTCACCTTGTTGCCAAAGGCTTCAAGGAAGGCATAGGGGAAATTCGCAGCGTCAAAAGGCTGCTCCGCAAGGTCGGTGATGGCCTGTTCGATTTCTACGGCATTCATGAGTGTGTGGATATCCCTCTGAGCGAGGTCACCAGGTTGCTATCGTTATGAGGGGCGCTCATGTCCTGTCCTGCGTTTTCTCGGCTATGTGTGCGGCAATCCAGCGGTCCAACTCGCCGCGACGAAACCGTCAGGTGCCGCCCAGCTTGAATTCCGGTATCTTCCTGCAGGGTGATTCGGTACACGGTCTTCTTTATCTGCCTGAGGTAGATCGCCGCTTCAATCCAGCTTGAGCATTTCGCTATCGAGTTGGTTCATTTCAGGCGGCTCTCTTGGTGTCGCGCTGAAATCTTCCAAAACTTGACCAAGTTTACCGCCTGGCCCGCCCGCATGAACCCTGGATGTCATGAGCGCGAAGCCAGACAAAGCAAACACGAGGCCAGGACTCACTTTGGACAGCCGGAACCCCATGATAGAGCGGACGATTATCCCCGAAAATACCCACTGCCGTGGCGCGGTGTTTCCGCGACGTGGACAAGCCTGTGGCGGCTGCGGCTAGAATCGAGGTTTTTCCAAGGAATCCGCCGTGTCCCAACCTGTCGTGTATGATCGTCAACCCGCCGAACTGGAACTCGAACCCGGCGAATACTGGTGGTGCTCCTGCGGCCGCTCGATGACCCAGCCTTTCTGCGACGGATCGCACGAGGGCACGGGCTTCGAGCCATTGCCGGTCGTCATTCGGGAAAGAACCAGGGTGTGGCTGTGCAATTGCAAGCACACCAGGGACCAGCCCTTCTGCGACGGCTCGCACAACGATTTGCCCGACGACGTGTTCTGAAAGGTTCGTGACGATGCATATCGATGCGGAAGCCGTACTCGATTTCTGGTTCGGGCCGCAGGGCTCGGCCAGTACCGTTGCCGGTCGGCAGCGTGCGCTGTGGTTCGGCAAGTCCGCGGAGGCCGACCGCGCGGTGAGGCAGCACTTCGCCACCACGCTTGCCGATGCAAGGGCCGGTCGCCTCGATCGCTGGACCGACACGCCGCGCGGCCGGCTCGCGCTGGTGATCGTGCTCGATCAGTTTCCCCACCACGTCTTCCGCGACCAGCCGCAGGCCTTCGCGAGCGACGCACAGGCGCTCGCGCTGAGCCTGGCGGCGCTCGACGCCCAGGAGGAACGGATGCTCGCCCCGATCGAGCGGGTGTTTCTCTATCTGCCGCTGGAACACGCCGAGTCGCTGGAGATGCAAACGCGCTCGGTGGCGCTGTTCGAAGGGCTGGCACAGGAGGCGGCCGTGGACGAGCGTGCGCTGTTCGAGAATTTTCTCGACTATGCGCGCCAGCATCGCGATGTCGTCGCGCGCTTCGGGCGGTTTCCGCATCGCAACGAAATTCTCGGACGCGCGTCCAGCGCGGAGGAAATCGAGTTCCTGAAGCAGCCGGGGTCGCGCTTCTGACGGCTGGCGCCGCCCTTTGCCGCGGCGGCCTTCCCCTCAAGGGGGAGCGACGGGCGAACACCGCGCGCCGTCCACCTCCGCCTCCCGCCCTCGATCAACAGTTAAAATAGGCCTTTTGGCCTCCGACCTTCACGATGCCTCGCCAGATCCTCGTCACTTCTGCCCTGCCCTACGCCAACGGGAGCATCCATCTCGGCCACCTGGTGGAATACATCCAGACCGACATCTGGGTGCGCTTCCAGAAGATGCGGGGACATGACTGCCTGTACGTCTGTGCGGACGATACCCACGGCACGGCGATCATGCTGCGCGCGGAAAAGGAAGGCATCACGCCGGAAGCCCTGATCCAGCGCGTATGGGACGAGCACACGCGTGATTTTGCCGATTTTCACATCGACTTCGACCATTATTACTCGACGCACTCGGAAGAGAACCGCGCGCTGGCGACGAAAATCTATCTCGCACTGAAGGACGCCGGGCTGATCGAGATCAAGACCATCGCGCAGTTATACGATCCGGTGAAGAACCTGTTCCTTCCGGACCGCTTCATCAAGGGCGAGTGTCCCCATTGCGGTGCCGCCGATCAATACGGCGACAACTGCGAGACGTGCGGCGCGACCTACAGCCCGACCGATCTGAAGAATCCGGTTTCCGTCGTATCGGGCGCGACACCGGTATGCCGCGACTCCGAGCACCATTTTTTCAAGCTGGCGGACTGCGAGGCTTTTCTGCGCGAATGGACGAAGTCCGGAACCCTGCAGAACGAAGCCGCCAACAAGATGCAGGAATGGTTCGCCGCCGGCCTCTCCAGTTGGGACATCAGCCGCGATGCGCCTTATTTCGGCTTCGAGATCCCCGGCGCACCGGGCAAATATTTCTACGTATGGCTCGAAGCACCGATAGGCTACATGGCGAGCTTCGCCAGGTACGCGAAAGACAACGGCCTCGATTTCGACGCATGGTGGGGCAAGGACTCGAAGGCCGAACTCGTGCATTTCATCGGCAAGGACATCCTGTATTTCCACGCGCTTTTCTGGCCGGCAATGTTGAAATTCTCCGGCTATCGGTTGCCGACCGCGGTCCATGCGCACGGCTTCCTCACCGTGAACGGACAGAAGATGTCGAAGTCGCGCGGCACCTTCATCACCGCGGCGAGCTACCTGGAGCAGGGACTCGATCCGGAATGGCTGCGCTATTACTATGCGGCCAAGCTGAACGGCAGCATGGAGGACATCGATCTCAATCTCGAGGACTTCATCGCGCGCGTGAATTCCGACCTGGTCGGCAAGTTCATCAACATCGCCAGCCGCACCGCCGGTTTCATCCACAAGAATTTCGATGGCAGGCTTGCCGAAGGCGTCGCCAACCTGGAACTGATCGGTGAATTCCAGGCCATGGCGGATACCATTGCCGCGCACTACGAGGCGCGCGACTACGGCAGGGCGCTGCGCGAGATCATGGCGCTGGCGGATCGCGCCAACCAGTATGTCGCCGAGGAGAAGCCGTGGGAACTGGCGAAGAAGCCCGAGGCGGTGTATCGCCTGCATGAAGTCTGCACGGTCGCATTGAACCTGTTCCGCCTGTTGACGCTGTACCTGAAGCCGGTGCTGCCGAAGCTCGCCGGCGAGGTCGAATCCTTCCTCGCCATCGAACCGCTTGCCTGGAACGACGCGCGGACGCTGCTCGTTCGCCAGCGCGTCAACCCCTACGTTCATTTGATGACCCGTATCGACCCGAAAGCCATCGACGCCATGATCGACGCCAACAAGCAGAATCTCGAACCCATCTCCATGTCGGGACCGGCGCGTCACACGGAGGCGCAGGCGCACGCCCATGACAGGCAGGACGGCGGCGCCGGAAGCGCTTCTTCCTCCCGCCCCGCTCCCGCGAAGAGCGAGGGAACAGGCGTCGCCACCGACGCGGCGACGATCTCGATCGACGACTTCGCCAGGATCGACCTGCGCATCGCGCGCATCGCTGACGCCGCCCACGTCGAAGGCGCGGACAGGCTGTTGCGTCTCACCCTCGATCTCGGCGCGCTCGGCACGCGCCAGGTGTTCGCCGGCATCAAGTCGGCCTATGCACCCGAGACGCTGGTCGGGCGGCTCACCGTCATGGTGGCCAATCTCGCACCGCGCAAGATGAAATTCGGCATGAGCGAGGGCATGGTGCTGGCGGCGTCGGGAGACGCGCCCGGCCTCTTCATCCTGTCGCCCGATTCCGGCGCCGAGCCGGGCATGAAAGTGAAGTGAGCCGTCCGTGAAAACGCAGCGTCTGCGCATCCATGGCCACGTGCAGGGCGTGTGGTTTCGCGAATCGATGCGCGTCGAGGCCGAGCGCCTGGCGGTTTCCGGTTGGGTGCGCAACCTGCCGGATGGCACGGTCGAAGCCGTGGTCCAGGGAACGGCCCACGCCGTCGACGCGCTCATCGCATGGGCCCGAAAAGGGCCGCCGCTGGCACGGGTCGAACGCGTCGAAATCCTGGCCGCGGAGGGCAGATTCAGCGGCTTCGTGAAACGGATCGATTGATTCCACGACGCGCGGCCACCCGCTCGACCACGAGGCTTCACGTCTCCCCTCCGCCATGCTGAGCTACCGCCACGCCTTCCACGCCGGCAATCACGCCGACGTGCTGAAACATTTCGTGCTCGTCCAGCTCGGACGCCATCTCGCGCAGAAGGACAAGTCATTCTGGATCGTCGACACCCATGCCGGCGCCGGCCTCTACGCACTCGACGCCGGCCACGCGACGCAGCTGAAGGAATACGAGACGGGCATCGGCAGGCTTTGGGAGCGGGACGATCTGCCCGCGGCACTCGCCGACTATGTCGATCTCGTGCGCGCCTGCAATCCCGGCGCCACGCGTGCGCCCGCGACCCTGCGGGTCTACCCTGGCTCGCCGTGGCTTGCGCTGCAAATGCTGCGCCCGCAGGATCGCCTGCGCCTGTTCGAGCTGCACACCAGCGACAGCACCCTGCTGCGCGAACACCTGAAGGATCGGCACCGGCGCGTCACCGTCGCCGCCGCCGACGGTTTCGGTGCGCTGAAGGCCCTGCTGCCGCCTCCCCCGCGGCGCGCACTGGTGTTGATCGACCCGCCCTACGAAGTCCGTGACGATTATGCGCGCGTCGTCACCGCGCTGAGAGAGGATGGACTGCCGCGTTTCGCGACCGGGACGTATGCGGTGTGGTATCCGCAGCTCGCGCGTGCGGAAGCCCGGCAACTTCCGGACAGGCTCCGTGGCCTGCCGGTGCGCAACTGGCTGAACGTCACCCTCGACGTGCGCAGGCCCTCGCCGGACGGCCTCGGCATGCACGGCAGCGGCATGTTCGTGGTCAACCCGCCGTGGACGCTGTACCGGACACTCGAAGACGTCATGCCCTATCTGGTCCGGATGCTCGGCCAGTCCGAGGGCGCGGATTTTACGCTGGATGCGCGAGGCGATTGATTTGCACCCCCTCCGCCAAGCTGGAAGAATGTCGGGCGCAACTCCATCCACCCGGTTTTCTTCCCGCATGCCCACGTCCCCGCAACGCGTCGCCGTTCTCGGCGCCAGCCACAAGCCCGAGCGTCATTCGAACCAGACCATTCGCCTGCTGCTGGAGCATGGCCACACGGTCGTCCCGATCAATCCGCGACTCGACACCGCCGAAGGAATTCCGGTGGTGCACGCGCTGGGCGAGATCGACGGCGTGATCGACGTACTCACGCTCTACGTCGGCCCCGAGCGTTCCGCACCCCTGGCGGAGGACATCGTGCAGCTGAACCCGGGGCGGGTGATCTTCAATCCGGGTACCGAAAGCACGGCGCTCGAAGCACGTCTCGACGCCGCCGACATCCCGCACGAACGCGCCTGCACCCTGGTTCTGCTGCGCACCGGACAGTTCTAGGTCGCAACGCCTTTTCTCCGCACGGTTTCCGCACCGCACGCCATGATCGACAAGCAAGATATCCTGGACGCCTTCAACTTCCGCCACGCCTGCAAGGCCTTCGAGGTCACGCGCCGGATTTCCGACGACGATTTTCGCTTCATCCTCGAATGTGGACGCCTGTCACCCAGCTCCTTCGGCTTCGAGCCCTGGCGCTTTCTCGTGGTGCAGGACATGGCGCTGCGCGAAAGGCTGCGTGCGGTCAGCTGGGGAGCGCAAAGCCAGTTTCCGACCGCCAGTCACGTCATCGTCTATCTCGCGCGCAAGGAGGACATGCGTCCGGGCTCGGACTACACGGAGAATTTCATGCGCGACGTGCAGAAGCTTTCCGCAGAGGGCATCGCGCGCCGCCACGTCTTCTATCCACAGTTCCATCGCAGCGACTTCCGCCTCGACACGCCACGCGCCGTGTTCGACTGGGCTTGCCACCAAGTCTACATCGCGCTCGCCAACATGATGACGGCGGCGGCCATGATCGGCATCGACTCCTGTCCGATCGAGGGCTTCGACCGGGAGCAGGCGGAGGCGGTCCTGAACGAGGCCGGCCTGCTGGAGGACGGCTGCTTCGGGCTCGCGGTGATGGCCGCCTTCGGCTATCGCGCCAATCCGCAACCGGCGAAAACGCGCCAGGCGATGGAGAGCCTGGTGCGCTGGGTGGAAACGAACGAACGCAGCGGGCCCGAGCCATCATCGGCCTGACCGCTCCGGCTGGCCGCTCAGGCTGCCGCCGAAGTCCGGCACCTGCGCCATGCCTGCCTTCGCCCGTCGGGTGAACCCGCCGCGCCGCCGACGATCAGGATTCACACGGCACGGGAACGCGCTTCTGCCATTCCCAGACCAGAAACCCCGCGACCGCCAGCGTCAGCATCCCCAATGCCAGCTCCGCGACGTGGCCGGCGGCAAGCGGCACCAGCAGCACCGCCACCAGCGCATTGAAACCCACCTGCATGAAGGACTGGACCGCGGCGGCCATGCCGCGGTTGCGGGGAAAGCAGTCCAGCGCCAGCAGCGTGAGGCTGGGCATGGTAAAGGACACCGCGAAGGCATACAGCACGAGCGGCGCCAGGACGTTCACCGGCGTCACCGGCAGCAACCAGGCCTGCGCGACGTTGAGGAGGCTCGCGGAAAGCATCACCGCATAGCCGATGTCGATGCTGCGCTGCGGCAGCATGCGCCCCGCCAGCCGGCTCGAGGCGTAGGAACCGCACATCAGGCCTCCCACCATGGGGACGAACTGCATCCAGAAGTCCCTGGGTCCAAGGTGCAGATGGTCGTACAGCAGGACCGGCGCGCCTGCGATATAGATGAAGAACCCGCCGAAATTCAGGGCAAACGCCAGGACCAGTCCCATGAAGCGCTTGTGGCGCAGTGCCCGGCCATAGGCATCCGCCACCTTTCCCGGATGCAGCGAGTGGCGCCGTTCGACGGGCAGCGTCTCGGGTGCGCGCCAGACGATGACGAGGAGTTCGGAGACCCCGAGCAGGGCGAGAAACCAGAACACCGCGCGCCAGCCGGACCAATCCTGCAGCATGCCGCCGATCATCGGCGCGATCGCCGGCGCCAGGGCAAAGATCAGCATGGCCTGGGACAGTACCCGCTGGGCATGATGCCCGCTGAAGACGTCGCGCACCATCGCGCGTCCCACCACCACGCCGGCGCCCGCCGACAAGCCCTGCACGACGCGCCAGCACAGCAGGCCGCCGATGCTGGCAGACAGCGCGGCGCCAACGCTGCCCAGCACGTACAGCAGCAAGGCACCGATGATCACCGGACGGCGGCCGAAGCCATCGGACAACGGCCCATAGATCAGTGTCGTCACGGCAAAGGCCAGCAAATACACGCCCATGGTCTGCTGCATCTGCGCGTGGCTGGCCCCGAAATCGGCGGCGATCGCCGGGAAGGAAGGCAGATAGGTGTCGATGGTGAACGGCGCCAGCATTGACAGCGCAGCCACCACGAAAGCGATGAGCAGAGGATGATGCGCCCCGATGGCGCGAGTGTTCGTCACGATTTTCGATCCTGCCAAAAGGAGACGGATTCAGTCGTCCCGCGCAACCCGACAGGCTCGAACTTCCGAGACCATATTTCCGACCGCCGGCCGCAGCCTTTCGCTCACGCGATCGGCGGGCCTGCGAACGGGTGCATGGCGTCGATCAATATACCATACGGTTCGACGATGCTCCCGCCAAACCCTCTCGGGAGCAGGGTCTCAGGCACCCTCGCAGGTGCGTGTGCGGCGCGCTTTGCGCGCAGTGTCGCAGCGCGCGGATCCAGGCCCCGGCACGCCCGGTCAGAAACCCAGGCGATCGAGCCGCAGCGTTCGCGTCTCGCCCTCCGGCGTCTGCGCGCGCAGCCATTCGGCGCCGTCGCGGGTATAGACGTCGAGCGGCAGCAGGCGCAGCGCCATGCCGTCCACCTGGAGATCCAGCCATCGTCGCCCGAGCACGGCCAGTTCCAGACGTTCGTGCTCGACACAGGAAATGGGCCGATAGTCGGAATCGCTCAACGCAGGTTCACGCCGGGTTCCACGAAGGGCGTCCAGGCCTTGGCCATGGCCGCGCCAAGACGCCCGGCCAGGCGTTCGGCGAAACTCTCCCGCCGGGTGTAGTCGACGATGTCCTCGGCCTTGATGACGTCGCGCGCAACGGATTCGACCGTGCCCAGCGCGTCGGCAAGTCCGAGCTGAATGCTTCTTTCACCGCTCCACACCAGGCCGCTGAAGGTTTCCGGCGTCTCCTTCAGGCGCTTGCCGCGGCCTTCGCGGACAATGGCGATGAACTGGTTGTGGATTTCCTCGAGCATCTGCTTCGCGTAGGCCTGCTGCTCCGGATCGGCGGGCGAAAAGGGATCGAGAAAGCCCTTGTTCTTGCCGGCGGTGAGCAGGCGGCGCTCGACGCCGAGTTTCTCCATGGTCTCGGTGAAACCGAAGCCATCCATCAGCACGCCGATGGAACCGACGATACTGGCCTTGTCGACGAAGATCTTGTCGGCGCCGGCGGCAACGTAATAGCCGCCCGACGCGCAGATGTCGTCGACCACCGCATACAGCGGAATCTTGGGATGCAGCTTGCGCAGGCGCTTGATCTCGTCGTAGATCTGCCCCGCCTGCACCGGGCTGCCGCCGGGGCTGTTGATGCGCAGAACCACGCCCTTGGTCTTCTTGTCCTCGAATGCGCCTTGCAGGCTGCCGATGACGGCGTCGGCACTGGCCTTGTCGGAGGCGATCACGCCCTGCAGGTCGACCAGCGCAGTGTGCGCCTTGGGCAAGGCGACGCCGTCACTGCCAAACCAGCCCGCGGCCAGGAAAAGAACGACGAACAGATAGAGAAAGCCCAGCGTCTTGAACAGAATGCCCCATTGGCGGGTGCGCCGCTGCTCCCTGATCGCGGCCATCGCGAGTTTTTCCAGCACCTCGCGCTCCCAGTTGGGGGTGGCGGGTTTTTCCGATTCGCTCATTCGTGGTCTTCCATGACATGGACGCGGCCGTCGTGCTCGACGACCGGCAGCGGTATCAGCCCGCGCCCGGCGCAGCGCCCGCCGACGCACGCGCCACTGCCGGGATGATACAGCGCGCCGTGCGTGGCGCAAATCAAATATAGCCGGGAGCCGTCGAAGAACTCGCCCTCCTGCCAGTCGAGCTGTTGCGGCAGGTGGCCGCAGCGGTTGAGGAAGGCGCGCGCCTCACCCTCGAAACGCACGGCAAAGGCGGGTACGGGCCGTCCCTGGCGCTCGACCTCGAAGCGTACGCCGCGCCCCCTCTCGATGAGATCGGCGGAGGCGCAGATCAGGCGTTCTCGGCGAGCCATGCATGCACTTCGAGAAAGCTGTCGAGCAACGCCAGCGGAGCGTGCGGCCGCAGATCGCCGGGCTCGTGCGCGCCGTAGGTGACCCCCAGGCTGGCAACGCCGGCATTGGCGGCCATCAGGAGATCGTGGCTGGTGTCGCCGATCACCAGGGTGCGTGCCGGATCGGCGCCGAGTTCGTCGACGAGTTCGAGGACCATCGCGGGATGCGGTTTCGAATGGGTCTGGTCGGCGCAGCGCGTGGCGGCGAAACACCCTTCCAGACCGCTGGATTCGAGTGCGCGGGCAAGGCCGATACGGCTCTTGCCGGTGGCCACGGCAAGCGTGAAGCCCTGTCCGGCCAGGGCAGGCACGCCTGCGTCGACGCCGGCAAACAAGGGGATGTCGACGTCGCGTCCGAGATAATGGTGGCGATAGCGCTCGACCAGGTGCGGATACGCGTCGGTGCCCAGGTCCGGAAGCAGGGTCTGCAGCGCCTGCGCGAGGCCGAGCCCGATGATCTGGCGCGAGGCACGCTCCGACGGCGCGGGCACGCCGATGTCGAGACAGGCGCGCTGGATGGAGTCGACGATGACTGCGGCGGAGTCCATCAGGGTGCCGTCCCAGTCGAAAATCAGCAGGTCAAATCGTTTGGGCATGGTTCAGGGTTTCCAGGAAAGACGCCAGATCGGCGGGCAAAGGCGCTTCGATCGTCATGCGTTCGCCGCTGATCGGATGGTCGAACACCAGCTTCGCCGCGTGCAGGAACATGCGCTTGAGACCCCGCTTCGCGAGTTGCCGGTTGAACTCGAAGTCGCCATATTTATCGTCCCCCGCGATGGGAAAACCAAGATGCGAGGTATGCACGCGGATCTGATGGGTGCGGCCGGTCTTCAGTTCCGCCTCCAGCAGAGAGAAGCCGTCGAGGACGCGCAGGCGGCGGAACACCGTGTGGGCCGGCTGTCCCTCGTCACGCACGCTGACGCGCTTCTCGCCGGCGTCGGTGGTGCGCTTGTGCAGCGGCAGCCTGACGTTCTGCACGGGATTGGGCCAGCGCCCGGCCACCAGGGCGAGGTAGCGCTTGTCGATGCGGCCTTCGCGCAGCGCCGCGTGCAGGCCGGTGAGCGCACGACGCTTCAGCGCGACCAGCAACACCCCGGACGTCTCGCGGTCGAGGCGGTGCACCAGCTCCAGGTAGCGGCATTCCGGCAGTTCCAGGCGCAGTTGCTCGATCACCCCGCGCGACACCCCGCTGCCGCCGTGCACCGCCATGCCGGAGGGCTTGTCGAGCGCGATGAGGGCATCGTCGCGATAGAGAACGCGTGGCAGCAGACGCCTGGCCGAGGGTGGCAGCAGCGGCGCCACCGGCTGCGCGGCGACCGCCGTGCGCACCGGCGGGATCCGCACCTCGTCGCCGGCCTGCAGGCGATGGCCGACGTCGACGCGGCCGCCGTTGACGCGGACCTCGCCACCCCGCACGAGCTTGTACAGGCGGCTTTTCGGCACGCCTTTCAGGCGCGCCAGCAGGAAGTTGTCGAGCCGCTGCCCATCCGCTTCGTCGCCGATCTTGACGCGCCTGACCGAAATTTTCTCTAAGTCCTTAATTTGCATATATACTATTATCCTGGAAACCGGAGTTGGACGCGTTGGATCGCGTGCCTCCCGCACGGCAACGATGCCACAGGCCAAGGCCTGCAAGGATGCGCGCCGAAGGCAGCCCCACGGCCGCCGTGCCAGCGGACTCCCTCGACATGCGAACGTGGCGGGGGAGAAGGGTTCGTGCCCATGCGATGTCGACAGACGCATGAGCGGCCGGCTGCGGTTTTCAGGTTTATGGGTTCAGGCCCTGACTTGCCTGCACGCATGGATTCCACGCCGGTTAAAACGCTCACCGGCCACCGCCTGCCCGGCCCGTCTGGATTCCTGCTCTCCCGGCCCATCCGGCGCCGTGCGAGCAGTCGAAACCGCCCGCCCCGCCAGTCGGTAAAGCAGCGATATTATCAATGACGCGACAACCAGCATACGACATCGATGTTCGCGCCGTGGACTTCATTTCCGCGGCGGGAACCGGAAAGACCGCCCGGCCATGCCGGCGGCACTCTCCAGGAACAGGACACTTTCACCCATGCCCCTTCACCCACCCAACCCGTGATCGCATGAGCCGCTGATTCCTGGCGGCAGTCTGGCCTGTCCCGTATGCACGCGCGGGAGAACCAATGAAGCGCATGCTTTTCAACGCAACCCAGGCGGAAGAACTCCGGGTTGCCATCGTCGACGGACAAAAACTCGTCGACCTTGACATCGAGTCCGCCAGCAAGGAACAACGCAAGGGCAACATCTACAAAGGTGTCGTCACCCGGGTCGAGCCCAGTCTGGAAGCCGCGTTCGTCGACTATGGCTGCGAACGTCACGGCTTTCTGCCATTCAAGGAAATCGCCCGCTCCTGCCTGCCCAACGGCGGGCGCGTGCCGGACGGCCTGAAGGAAGGCCAGGAACTGCTGGTCCAGGTCGACAAGGACGAGCGCGGCAACAAGGGCGCGGCGCTCACCACCTACGTGTCGCTGGCCGGCCGCTACGTCGTGCTGATGCCGACCAATCCGCGTGGCGGCGGCGTGTCGCGGCGCATCGAGGGCGAGGAACGCAACGAACTGCGCGACACCCTGGCCCAGCTCGACGTTCCGGAAGGAATGAGCCTGATCGCACGCACCGCCGGCATCGGGCGCGGCGCCGAGGAATTTCAATGGGATCTCAACTATCTGTTGAGCCTGTGGAAAGCCATCGAGGGTGCCGCCCAATCGACGACCGGCGCCTTCCTGATCTATCAGGAAAGCAGCCTGGTGATCCGCGCCATCCGCGACTATTTTTCGCCCGACATCGGCGAGATCCTCATCGACACGGAGGACGTCCACGAGCAGGCGCAGCAATTCATGGCCCACGTCATGCCGGCCAACGTCAACAAGGTCAAGTACTACCGTGACGACATTCCGCTGTTCTCGCGCTTCCAGATCGAGCACCAGATCGAGTCGGCCTTCTCGCGCACGGTCAATCTGCCCTCGGGCGGCGCCATCGTCATCGACCACACCGAGGCGCTGGTGTCGGTCGACGTCAACTCCGCACGCGCGACCAAGGGCGCCGACGTCGAACACACCGCCTTCAACACCAATCTCGAAGCGGCCGATGAGATCGCCCGCCAGATGCGCTTGCGCGACCTCGGCGGCCTCATCGTGATCGACTTCATCGACATGGAGACCCCGAAGCACCAGCGCGAGGTCGAGAACCGCCTGCGCGACGCCCTGCACCACGACCGCGCCCGCGTGCAGACCAGCAAGATTTCCCGCTTCGGCCTGCTCGAGATGTCCCGCCAGCGGCTGCGTCCCTCGCTTGGCGAGACGAGCTACAACACCTGCCCGCGCTGCCACGGCACCGGACATATCCGCGGCACGGAATCGTCCGCGCTGCACATCCTGCGCATCCTGCAGGAAGAGGCGATGAAGGAGAATACCGGGGCCGTGCACATACAGCTGCCGGTCGATACCGCCACCTATCTCCTCAACGAGAAGCGTCTCGACATCCACGCCATCGAAACACGGCTCAAGGTCAACGTGGTGCTGATCCCCAACATCCACATGGAGACGCCCAACTACACCATCACCCGCCTGCGCCACGACGAACTCAACCTGCGCGAGGCGAGCGAGCCGAGCTACAAGATGATGGCGGTGCCGGAAAGCGAGACGACGTACCAGGTGGAGGCGCCGACCCCGGCACGCCAGGAAGCCGCGGTCAAATCGATCGCGCCGCCGCCGCAGCCGATGCCGGCCGCGGCAACGACGCCCGCGGTTCCGCTGACGCCACCCGCACAGACCGGCCTGTTCGAGCGCATTTTTGGCTGGTTCAGGAAGCGTCCCGAGGAAACCGCCGCCAGTTCCGAGCCGGCTGCCGTGGCGGCGGAGCCCGCCCTCGTCCCCCGCGCCGAGCGCCCCAGCGAGCGGCGCGAACGCAAGCCGGCTCCCCAGCGCCGCAGCCGTGGCGAAGGACGCGGAGAGCCCCGCAATGGCGACACCCGTGCCGAGCCAGCGCCCCGCGAGCCGCGTCCCGCGCAAGCCGCCAAACCGCCGCGGCAGCCGCGGCAGCCCAAGCCGCGCGCCGAGGTCGAAGTCGCGTCGCGCCCGGTGGAAGCGGCCGAGGCGCCGCTTGAAACCGCAGGCGAGGAAAAGCGCGAGGCACGCAGCCGTCGTGGGCGCGGCGGTCGGCGCCCGCGCGAGGCACGCCCGAACGGCGCCGTACCCCATGCCGTGATCGAGATCGCCGGCTACCGCGCCATCGTCGAGGTGGCGCGCAAGCCCGCATCCGCGCCGGCCGCGGACGAACCGGCTCCCTCCGTGGCTGCAACCGCGGCACCGGCACCGGCGCGGCGCGCCCCGCAGCGGAACACGGCCGAAGCCGCCGCGGCGACGCCCGGCGCGGTGACCGCATCGCCGGCAAGCGTTCTGGCCGAGCTCGAAACGGCGAAGGTCGATCTGCTGCAGGTCGAAACCCAGGCTGCCGCCACCGATACCGGCGACGCGGGAGTCCCGGCGCGCTCGCGGCGTCGCCGCCGTCCACAGACCGGGGCGGAGGCCGAGTCTGCGGGCCTGATGCAGGTGGAAACCGCCGTTCCGGCGGCGACTACCGCCGACGAGGCCGGTGTCTCGGCCGCAGCGGCCATCGCACCGCCTTCCGGGCCGAGCACCCCGCCGCACCCCACGCGGCGCCGTCCGCGCCCGCAGACGGCGCCCGTCGACGAGCCGCTGGTGCAGATAGAAACGCAGGACGGCTGAAACAAGCCGGGCGGTCCGCCGCCCGCCCGCGTGATGCCAGCACCGGGCGCCGGTCAACGCGACGGTTTCCCGCGCGCGGGGACGGAAGCCGATCTGCCCCTGCGCGCGATGGGGTGGGAGACGCAGGCAGCGGGAAACGTTCGTGGCGAATCACCGCCCGGTGTCCCGGGGCGGCGCGTCGCCGGGGCCGTCAGCGCGACACGCCGCCATCCTCGATGATTTCGCGGATCAGGCCCTGCACTGCATCCTCGATCATGTCGAGATTCTCCTCGAAGCCCTGCGGCCCGCCGTAGTACGGGTCGACCACGTCGAGGTTGGGATACTTGCGGCTGAACGAAAGCAGCCGCCGCACCTTGCCGTGATGATGCAGGGGCGCACGCGCGACGACGCGTTCGTAGTTGTCGCCATCCATCACCAGGATGTAGTCGAAGTGCTCAAAATCCTCGTCGGCGACGTGGCGTCCGCGCAGTTCGCTGATGTCGATCCCGCGCCGGCGGATCGCCTGCTGCGCGCGGGGGTCGGGCGGCGACCCGATGTGGTAGGCGTGCGTGCCGGCGGAATCCACTTCCACGCGGCGCTCGAGTCCGGCATCCTGAAGCGCCTTGCGCAACACGCCTTCCGCCATCGGTGATCGGCAGATGTTGCCCATGCACACCATCAAAACCCTAGTCATGCTTTTCCACTCCTTCCATTGATCCGTTCGGATCGGCAACAACCGGACAACGGCAGCCATCCATGGCGGATTCAGCTTCCCGAGTCAACCATGAACAGCGCCTGCTTGAGTTCCTTCAACTGGTCACGCAGTTCCGCGGCCTTCTCGAATTCGAGATTCTTCGCCGCGGCCATCATTTCCTTTTCCAGCTTCTTGACCTGTCGGGTCAGCGCCTTTTCATCCATCACGCTGTACGCCGCCACCGTCTGCGCGGCCTTGAGTTCCTGGCGCGAGGCGTCGGCATCGTAGACGCCGTCGATGATGTCCTTGATGCGTTTCTGCACGCCGCGCGGCGTGATGCCATGTGCGGCGTTGAAGGCGATCTGCCTGGTCCGGCGGCGCGCGGTCTCGTCGATGGCGCGGTGCATGGAGTCGGTGACCCGGTCGGCGTAGAGAATCGCGGTGCCATGAAGATGGCGCGCCGCACGTCCTATGGTCTGGATCAGCGAGCGTTCGGAACGCAGGAAACCCTCCTTGTCGGCGTCAAGGATCGCCACCAGCGACACTTCGGGGATGTCGAGGCCTTCGCGCAGGAGGTTGATGCCGACCAGCACGTCGAACTCCCCCAGCCGGAGGTCGCGAATGATTTCGACGCGCTCGACGGTGTCGATGTCGGAATGCAGATAGCGCACCTTGATGCCATGCTCGGCAAGATAATCGGTCAGATCCTCGGCCATGCGCTTGGTCAGCGTCGTCACCAGCACGCGCTCGCCGGCGGCGATGCGCTTTTTTGCCTCGCTCATCAGGTCGTCGACCTGGGTCGCCACCGGGCGCACCTCGACCACCGGGTCGACCAGGCCGGTCGGCCGCGCCACCTGTTCGACGACCTGGCCGGCATGTTCGGCCTCGTACTTGGCGGGCGTGGCCGACACGAAGATGGTCTGCGGCATCAGCGCCTCGAATTCCTCGAATTTGAGCGGCCGGTTGTCCAGCGCGGAAGGCAGGCGAAAGCCGTAGTCGACGAGATTTTCCTTGCGCGAGCGGTCGCCCTTGTACATGCCGCCGACCTGAGTGACGGTGACGTGCGACTCGTCGATGATCATCAACGCGTCCTTCGGCAGGTAGTCGATCAAGGTCGGCGGCGGTTCCCCCGGCTTGCGTCCCGAAAGATGCCGCGAATAGTTCTCGATTCCTTTGCAGAAACCCAGCTCGACCATCATCTCGATGTCGAAGCGGGTGCGCTGTTCGAGCCGCTGCGCCTCGACCAGCTTGTCGCTCGCGTAGTACCACTCGAGACGTTCGCGCAGCTCGACCTTGATCGCTTCGACCGCGCGCAGCGTCGTCTCGCGCGGCGTGACGTAATGGCTCGACGGGAACACGGTGAAGCGCGCGACCTTCGAGAGGATCTGCCCGGTCAGCGGATCGAACAGGTGCAGGGTTTCCACCACGTCGTCGAACAGCTCGACGCGCAGCGCGGTCTCGGCGTGTTCCGCCGGGAAGATGTCGATGACGTCGCCGCGCACGCGGAAGTGGCCGCGCGCGAACTCGAAGTCGTTGCGTTCGTACTGCATCTGCGTCAGTCGCGTGATGACCTCGCGCTGGGTCAGCTTCTCGTTCTCGCGCAGGTGCAGGATCATGCTGTGGTAGTCGACCGGGTCGCCGATGCCGTAGATCGCCGACACGGTGCACACGATCACGGTGTCGCGCCGCTCCAGCAGCGACTTGGTCGCCGACAGCCGCATCTGCTCGATGTGCTCGTTGATGCTGGAGTCCTTCTCGATGAACAGGTCGCGCGCCGGCACGTAGGCCTCGGGCTGATAGTAGTCGTAGTAGGAGACGAAGTACTCGACGGCGTTTTCCGGGAAGAATTCGCGCATCTCGGCGTAGAGCTGCGCCGCCAGCGTCTTGTTGGGCGCCATGATGAGCGCCGGTCGCCCGGTGCGGGCGATGACGTTGGCCATGGTGAAGGTCTTGCCCGAACCGGTCACTCCGAGGAGGGTCTGGAACGACAGGCCGTCCTCCACGCCCTCGACCAGCTGATCGATCGCGGCGGGCTGGTCGCCGGCCGGGGGAAACGGCTGGAACAACCGGAAGGGGCTATTGGGGAAGGTCACGAACACGGGTAGAATTTCGCGGCTAAAACCTGTTGATAGTAGCATCCCGACGGGATGCATGAAGGGACCACTGTGGAACTCTCCCGCCGCGTTCAGGCCATCAGGCCCTCGCCCACCCTGGCCGTCACCGCCCGCGCCGCCGCGCTGAAGGCCACCGGCCGCGACATCGTCGGCCTCGGTGCCGGCGAACCCGACTTCGACACGCCCCGGCACATCAAGGACGCGGCGATCGCGGCGATCAACGACGGCTTCACCAAGTACACCGCGGTCGACGGTACGCCCGGCCTGAAGCAGGCGATCATCGCCAAGTTCAGGCGCGACAACGGCCTCGACTACGGCCCCAGGCAGATCCTGGTGTCGTGTGGCGGCAAGCAGAGCTTCTTCAACCTGGTGCAGGCGGTGGTCGATCCCGGCGACGAGGTCATCATTCCCGCCCCGTTCTGGGTGTCCTATCCGGACATCGTCATCCTCGCCGACGGCAGGCCGGTGATCGTCGAGGCCGGCATCGAGCAGGGCTTCAAGATCACCCCGGCACAGCTGGAAGCGGCGATCACGCCGCAGACGCGCCTGTTCGTCATCAACAGTCCGTCGAATCCGACCGGCGCCGTCTACACCGGGGACGAACTGGCGGCGCTGGGCGAAGTGCTGAGGACGCATCCGCGGGTACTGATCGCGTCCGACGACATGTACGAGCACATCCGCCTGAACGGCGTGCCCTTCGTCAACATCCTCAACGTCTGCCCCGACCTGTACGACCGCGCCCTGGTGCTCAACGGCGTGTCCAAGGCCTATTCGATGACCGGCTGGCGCATCGGCTACGCCGCGGGGCCGGAAGCCATCCTGCGCGCGATGGCCAACGTGCAGTCGCAATCGACTTCCAATCCGACCTCGATTTCGCAGGTCGCCGCGGAAGCCGCGCTGAACGGCGACCAGGGCTGCATGGCGCCCATGCTCGACGCCTTCAAGTCACGCCACCGCTACGTCGTCGATGCGCTCAACGCGATTCCAGGCTTTCATTGCGTCGACAGCGGCGGCGCGTTCTACGCCTTCCCCGACGTGCGTCCGGCGATCCAGAAGCTGCTCGGCCGCGACGTCATCGAGCAGGGCAGCGACGTCGCCTTCTCCGAATACCTGCTGGAATCGGCCGACGTCGCCGTCGTCCCCGGCTCGGCCTTCGGCGCCGAGGGCTACATCCGCCTGTCGTTCGCCACCTCGCAAGCCAATCTGGAAAAGGCGCTCACACGCATCGCACGGGCGATGGCCTGACGCCGCGCCACCAGGTGCCGGGATGGTCCGCGCCGTCCCGGCGGACGCGAGTCATCGCCTGCGCAGCCTCATCCGCGCGACGCGCCGACATGCCCCGGTCCCAGCGGCCAGCGCCGGATCACCCTGTAATGCGCGCCATCGGGCTCGGTGACCGACTGCGCCAGCACGAATTCGCGGACGGCCCAGGACACCGGCCGGCATTCCGGAATGTCGCCGCCGGAGGTGTTGCGCAGCAGCGTCACGTGCGGCACGTGGAGACGCGAATCGACGGGAAAGTGCGCGAGCCGCAGGCGTTCGTTCAGCGCGTCGACCAGGGCGGCGTGCTGCGGCGGCATCCGCTGCGCGCCCAGCCAGCCGATGCGCGCGTGGCGCCAGCAACCGGCGCGGTCGAGCACGAGATCGTAGCCATCCGCCTGCACGGCGTTGGCGCAGGCGACCAGCGCGCCGAGCCGCTCGGCCGGCGTGGCACCGAGAAAGGCCAGGGTGAGGTGCAGGCCGGCGGCGCGCATGCGGCGGCCGCTCCAATGCCGGTGCAGCCATCCGCCCGTGTGATGGAGGGCGGTGCGCGTGGCCTCGTCCGGCCACAGGGCGAAGAACAGACGCAGGCTTTCCGGCCGGGCCGGCTCCGTTTCAGCCACGCTCGATCAGGCACACGGCCTCGGCGGCAATGCCTTCGCCGCGACCGGTGAAGCCGAGTTTCTCCGTGGTGGTCGCCTTGAGGTTGACGCGCTCGACGGCGATGGCGAGGTCGTCGGCGACGTGCGCGCTCATGCGCGCGATGTGCGGCGCCATTTTCGGCGCCTGCGCAATGATGGTCGCATCGACGTTGCCCACGCGCCAGCCGCGCTCGCGCAGCTGCCCGGCGACGCGGCGCAGCAGGATGCGGCTGTCGATGCCGGCGAACGCCTTGTCGGCATCGGGAAAATGGCGGCCGATGTCGCCGAGCCCGGCCGCGCCGAGCAGCGCGTCGCAGACGGCGTGCAGCAGCACGTCGGCGTCGGAGTGTCCGGCGAGCCCGAGAGGGTGCGGAATGTCGACGCCACCGATGATGAGCCTGCGGTGCTCGGCGAAGGCGTGGACGTCGAAGCCGTGGCCGATGCGGATTTCAGTCATTGAGATGCTCCAGGATGAGGCTCGCCAGGCGCAGGTCCTGCGGATAGGTGATCTTGAGATTGCGGCTGTCGCATTCGACCAGGCGCGGGTGCAGGCCGAGCCGTTCGATGGCCGAGGCTTCGTCGGTCATGTCGGCCCCCGCCTGCCGCAGCGCGTCCCGCAGCAGGCCATGACGGAACATCTGTGGCGTCTGCGCCTGCCACAGTCCGGCGCGCGGCACGGTCGCCTCGACACGGCCGTCGGCACGGGCGCGCTTCAGCGTATCCGCGACCGGCACGGCAAGCAGGCCACCGACCGCATCCTCGCGCGCGAGATCGAGCAAGCGTTCGAGCGCGGGGGCCGGCAGGCAGGGCCGCGCGGCATCGTGCACCAGCACCCAGTCGTCGTCCATGCACCAACCGGCCATCGCCTGCAGGCCGTTGAGCACGGTCTCCGCGCGGGTGGCGCCGCCGCAGCGCAGTACGTCGAGGCGCGCTGCCCACGGTGACCAGTCGTGCCGGTCCCATTCGCGATCGCCGGGCGCCAGCACCACCACGAGGCGGTCGATGCGCGCCGCCCGCGCCAGCGCGGCAAGCGTATGCGCGATGAGCGGCCGGCCATCGAGGCAAAGATACTGCTTGGGGCGTTCACCACCCATGCGCGTGCCGCTGCCGGCGGCGGGAACCAGCGCGTGGAAGCGGCTCATGCCTCGCCGCCGGGCGCCAGCACGTCGCGGTTGCCGTTCGACTGCATCGGCGACACCAGTCCGGCGCGTTCCATGTCCTCGATCATGCGCGCGGCGCGGTTGTAGCCGATGCGCAGTTGGCGCTGCACCGCCGAAATCGACGCGCGGCGCGACTTCAGCACGTAGGCGACGGCCTGGTCGTACAGCGGATCGGCTTCCGCGCCGGCCTCCCCGAATTCGCCGCCGCCTTCACCCGCGTCCTCCGGCGCTTCGAGCACGCCCTCGACGTAATCGGGTGCGCCCAGGGCTTTCAGATGATCGACGACGCGATGCACCTCGGCATCGGAGACGAAGGCGCCATGCACGCGCTGCGGCAGTCCCGTGCCGGGCGGCAGGTAGAGCATGTCGCCCTGCCCCAGCAGGGCCTCGGCGCCCATTTGATCGAGGATCGTGCGCGAATCGATCTTCGACGACACCTGGAAGGCGATGCGCGTCGGGATGTTGGCCTTGATGAGGCCGGTGATGACGTCGACGCTGGGGCGCTGGGTGGCGAGAATCAGATGGATGCCGGCCGCGCGCGCCTTCTGCGCCAGCCTGGCGATGAGTTCCTCGACCTTCTTGCCGACCACCATCATGAGGTCGGCGAGTTCGTCGATCACCACGACGATCATCGGCATGGTGTCCAGGGGTTCGGGGGCATCCGGAGTCAGGCTGAAGGGGTGCGTGAGCGGTGTGCCGGCCTTCCTGGCGTCGCGCACTTTCTGATTGTAGCCGGCGAGATTGCGCACGCCGACCGCCGACATCAGCTTGTAGCGCCGCTCCATTTCGGCGACGCACCAGTTGAGCGCGCAGGCCGCCTGCTTCATGTCGGTGACCACCGGCGCAAGCAGGTGCGGAATGCCCTCGTAGATCGACAGCTCCAGCATCTTCGGGTCGACCATGATCATGCGCACGGCGCTCGGGTCGGATTTGTACACCAGCGACAGGATCATGGCATTGACCCCGACCGACTTGCCCGAACCGGTGGTGCCGGCAACCAGCAGGTGCGGCATCTTGCCGAGATCCGCCACCACCGGATTGCCCGCGATGTCCTTGCCGAGCGTGACGGTGAGCGGACTCGTGCCGTCATGGTAGGCCCTGGAGCCGAGGATTTCGCTCAAGCGCACGATCTGCCGCCTGGGGTTGGGAATTTCCAGTCCCATGGTGTGCTTGCCGGGAATCGCCTCGACCACGCGGATGCTGATCACCGACAGCGTGCGCGCGAGGTCTTTCGCCAGGTTGACGATCTGGCTGCCCTTCACGCCGACCGCGGGCTCGATCTCGTAGCGCGTGATCACCGGGCCGGGCGAGGCCGACACCACCTTCACCTCGACGCCGAACTCGGCAAGCTTGCGTTCGATCATCAGCGAGGTGAATTCCAGCGCCTCGGCACTCGCGGTTTCCACCGTGGTGTCAGCCGGGTCGAGCAGATGCAGCGGCGGCAGCGGCGAGTCGGGCAGATCGGAGAACAGCGGCGCCTGCTTCTCGGCAATGGCGCGCTCCGACTGGGGGATTTCCTTGACCACCGGTTCGATGCGGAGCGGCGCTGCCTCGCTGAGCTTTCTCTTTTCCAGCGATACCCTGGCTTCGCGCTTTTGCTGCGCGACTTCGCCCAGCCTGCGGTCGCGCGAGGCCTGCCAGCCCGCAATGGCCTTCCACCAGCCACGCTCCAGCCATTCACCCGTACGCTCGGCGATTTCCAGCCACGACACGCCGGCGAACACACTGAAACCGAGCGCCATCAGCAGCAGCAGGATCAGCGTGCCGCCGTTGAAGCCGAACAGCGCGCCGGCCAGCTCGCCCGCACCCGCACCGAACACGCCGCCGGCCACATCGGGCAGGTTCGCCGGCCAGTGCCACGCGCGCAGGTTTTCGACACCGCAACTCGCCAGCAGCAGCAGGCCGAAGCCACCGAGGCGAAACCAGCGCTGCCGCCCACCCGCCAGGGGCGTGTCGTCGAGGTGGCGAAAGCCGTGAACGACGTAGGCGAGCGCCAGGATCACCCACCACCACGCGGACACGCCAAACAGCATCAGCAGCAGATCGGCAACGTAGGCTCCCGCGCGGCCGCCCAGATTCACGATGGCATCGCCACTGCCCGTGGTGCTGAAACCGGGATCCGCGCTGTCGCGGGTGAAGAGGACCGCGGCCAGCAGCAGGGCGCCGGCCGCCACCAGGAGGGCACGCGCTTCACGCAGCAGGCGCCGCATGCGCGGTGGCAACGGGGTCGACGGTCGGGGGGCGGGACGCGCCATGTATGCGGAGCGGGAGTGGCCGGGAAAGCGGATTGAAAGGGAAATTATACCGGCGCGCCCTCATGCGGTTGCCGTCGCGAAGTTTGGTTAGAATATGGAGCTTCCCCCACTCGAACCGAAAATGCGGCCATGAGCACCCAACACCACAAACTCGTCATCCTCGGTTCCGGCCCCGCCGGCTACAGCGCGGCCGTGTACGCCGCACGCGCCAACCTGGCTCCCGCCGTCATCACCGGCCTGCAGCAGGGCGGCCAGTTGATGACCACCACCGAAGTCGACAACTGGCCCGGCGACGTCGACGGAGTCCAGGGGCCCGAGCTGATGGACCGCCTGCAGCGCCACGCGGAACGCTTCGACACCCGGATCATTTTCGACCAGGTCCACACGGCGAAGCTGGCCGAGAAGCCCTTCACCCTGATCGGCGATTCCGGCACCTACACCTGCGATGCGCTCATCATCGCCACCGGCGCCTCCGCCATGTATCTGGGCCTGCCCTCGGAGCAGGCCTTCATGGGCAAGGGCGTATCGGGCTGCGCCACCTGCGACGGCTTCTTCTACAAGGGCCAGGACGTCGCAGTCGTCGGTGGCGGCAACACCGCACTCGAAGAGGCGCTCTACCTCGCCAACATTGCACGCCACGTCACGCTGGTCCACCGCCGCGACACCTTCAAGGCCGAGAAAATCATGGTCAGGCACCTGATGGAAAAAGTGGATGAAGGCAAGATCACCCTTGCGCTCGACAGCACGCTCGACGAGGTCCTGGGCGACGCCAGCGGCGTCACCGGCATGCGCATCAAGAGCGTGAAGGACGGCTCGACCCGCGACGTGGCGCTCACCGGCATCTTCATCGCCATCGGCCACAAACCGAATACCGGCATCTTCGAGGGCCAGCTCGAACTGGAGAACGGCTACATCGTCACTCGCGCGGGCCGCGGCAGCAACGCCACGGCAACCAGCATCGAGGGCGTGTTCGCCGCCGGCGACGTCCAGGACCAGATCTACAAACAGGCGGTGACCAGCGCCGGCACCGGCTGCATGGCGGCGCTCGATGCCGAGCGCTATCTGGATGCGCTCGGCAAGGCCTGAGCGTGTCGCGCCATGAAGTGCCCCCGCGGCAGTGCGCTTGCCCCTGCGTCGTTCGAGGCGCTGGCACGCGTGCGTCGCGCGCTGCGTGAGCAGGCGGCCAGGCCCGCCCCGCAGGCGCCGCGCAAGTCCGGACCCCATGCCGACGGTCCGCTGCTGTTCCGCCGCGCCGTCGCCGACGTCGTCCCGCTGCCTCCCGGCAATCGCGCCGACGTCGGTCACCCGCGGCCGCGGCCCGTTGCACGCCAGCGCCTGCGCGACGAGCAGCAGGTACTGATCGATGCGCTCTCCGATCCGTGGGATTGGGACGCCGCCACCGCCACCGGCGAGGAACTGCTGTTCGCGCGTCCCGGCGTACCCGCCGCCGCGATGAGGAAACTGCGCCGTGGCGGCTGGGTGGTACGCGGCGAACTCGACCTGCACGGCCACACCGGTGACGAGGCCCGCGTCGCGCTGGCCGCATTCCTCAACCGCTGCATGAAGGAAGAGCGCCGTTGCGTGCGCATCATACACGGCAAGGGACTCGGCTCGAAAAACCGCCTGCCGGTGCTGAAGCACAAGCTGCGCCACTGGCTGATGCAGCGCGAAGACGTGCTCGCCTTTTGCCAGGCCCGTGCCGTCGACGGTGGCGCAGGTGCGGTCATCGTCCTGCTGAAATCCGCGTCCCGCCAGGAAACACACCCATGAACGACCTCGCCATCGACGATTTCGAACTGCCCGCCACCGGCGACACCGTCTTCCGCCTGTCCGCACAGCGCGGCAAGAACGTCGTCGTGTTCTTCTATCCCAAGGACAACACCCCCGGCTGCACGCTGGAAAACCAGGAATTTCGCGACCTGCACGAGGATTTTCTGAAGACGGGGACGGTCATCGTCGGCGTTTCCCGCGACAGCCTGAAATCGCACGAAAACTTCAAGGCCAGGCATGGCTTTCCCTTCGACCTGCTCTCGGACACCGATGAAACCGTGTGTCGGCGCTTCGGCGTCATGAAGCTGAAGAACATGTACGGCAAGCAGGTGCGCGGCATCGAGCGCAGCACCTTCGTCTTCGATCGCAGCGGCAAGCTGGTGAAGAGCTGGCGGGGCCTGCGCGCACCGGGACACGCGGCGGAGGTACTGCAATTCGTACAGACGCTTTGAGCAGAGCGCGCCACGCCCACGGCCCGGCCCACAGAGCCCTTCCCCTGTTTCCCGCGCGATGAATGCCCGGCGGAAAGGCGCGCCCCCATGGCGGGGCCGGCGCCGCACGGGCGCTGGCAATCCCTGACGAGGCGGACGGGCGGCCACCCGGATGCGGGTTCCGCCGGCAGCGTCAGGGCTTTTTGCCGAACCGCGGCCACGATGACCCGTTCGGGTACTGCAAGCGCGGGAAAAACTCCATGCCATGAAAATGGTTGCGCAACGAGGACGTTTATACCTTACTTATGAGGGTACGCGGCCTGGTGATCGATCAGTGCAAGCCCAGCCAGGCACTCGCCGTTCCGGTGTAATCATGGAGTGCCGATCATGGCCGAACCGCCTCCGATATTGCCTGCCGAGCGACCCTTCGTCGTCGGCAAGGCACGCGTCGAGGCGGCAGCCGAAAACGACACCGCCTGGACGCGGCTCATCTACGTGTCGCTGGCGTGCGCGACACTCTGGCTGATCATCGGGACCTTGATCGGCGTCTACCTGAGCATCAAGTTCACGGCACCGGACGTGGACCACGTTCCCTGGCTGTCGTTCGGGCGCTTGCGGCCGGTGCACACCAATACCGTTTTCTGGGGCTGGACGTCGCAGGCGATGATCGCGCTGGCGCTCTACGTGGTGCCGAAGACCAGCCAACGGCGGCTCCACAGCTTTGCGCTGGCCTGGACCAGCCTGGCCCTGACCAACCTCGCCGTCATCATCGGCGGCCTGTGCCTCATGGCTGGCATCAACAACGGCGGGCAGGAATATCGCGAATACGTCTGGCCGGTGATGGCGCTTTTTGCCGCTGGCGTCGTGCTGACCGCGTACAACCTGATTCGCACCATCGCCGGCCGCGGGATTGAGGAAATCTACATTTCCAACTGGTACATCATGGGCGGCTTTCTGTGGACCAGCGTGCTGCTAACGATCGCCTACGTGCCGTTCTACCAGCAAAACGGCATCAGCGAGACGATCATCCAGGGCTACTACATGCACAATGCCGTCGGCATGTGGTTTACGCCGATCGTACTGGGGCTGACCTATTACTTCTTGCCGAAGCTGCTGAACAAGCCGATTTATTCCTACTCGCTCGGCATCCTGGCGTTCTGGACCCAGATGGTGTTCTACACCATGATCGGCGCGCATCACTTCGTCTTCGCGCCGACGCCGTGGTGGCTGCAGACCGTGGCCATCATCTTCAGCGTCGGCATGATCGTGACGCTGGCCGCCGGCACCGCCAATTTCCTGCTGACCATGAAGGGCAGCGGCCGCACTATCGCCCGCAGCTACAGCCTGCCGTTCATCCTCGCGGGCGTGATCGGCTATTTTCTGTGGTCGGCGCAGGGAACGCTGGAAGCGCTGCGCTCATTGAACCTGGTCTGGCATTTCACCAACTACACGGTCGCCCACTCGCATCTGACCATGTACGGCTTCGTGGTGTTCCTGATCTGGGGAGGCATCTACGGTCTGCTGCCCCGCATGACCGGGCGCGAACCTTCGCATCTGCTGGCCGGGGTGCACTTCTGGTTTGCGCTGCTGGGCTACTTCATCTACACCGTCGCACTGATGGTGGGCGGCACGCTGCAGGGGGCGAGCTGGATCCTCGAGGCGCCGTTCATCCAATCGGTGCGCCTGATGGAACCGTTCTGGCTGTGGCGTACGGTAGGGGGGACGATGATGTTCCTGTCGCACCTGGTTTTCGCCTACAACCTCTGGCGCATGCAGCCGCTCCGTGCCAGGCGGGCCATACCGGCGTCACAGAGGGAGGCGCTGGCGTGAGCTTCCACAAAGACCACTGGCTGCTTTTTTCCGTCATTTTCTTCGGCTATATCGCGCTGTCCTGGATTGCCGCCATCGGTCCGGCGCTCTGGGTTCAGGATCACAGCCATGCGCTGCCGGGCGCCAGACCGATGACGCCGATCGAGCGGCGCGGACTCCAGGTGTATGTTTCCGAGGGCTGCATGGCCTGTCATACACAGCAGGTCCGACCGCTGAAGATGGACGCGGTCTGGGGCCGCCCTTCGGCCCCCGGCGACTACGCCTACGTGAAACCGCTGGACGCCTGGCGCCCCTACGCGCCCGCCGTGCTCGGCAGCGAGCGCACCGGCCCCGACCTCGCCAACATCGGCGCGCGCCAGCCAAGCGAGACCTGGCAATACCTCCATCTCTACAACCCACGCTCGGTGAGCCCGGATTCAATCATGCCAGCCTTCCCCTGGCTGTTCGAAGTCGTCGCCCAAGCATCGGCCGACGCGGTGGCGGTGCCGGTGCCGCCCCCCTACGCCCCGCCATCCGGCACGGTTGTGGCAACCGGCCGAGCGAAGGCCCTGGTCGCGTATCTGTCGTCATTGAGGCAGGTGCCGCTGCAGGGACCCGCTGCGAGCAGCACGCCGAAACAGCCCGCGAACGCCACGGCCGGGGCCGACGGCGCAATGCTTTACGGCAGCCACTGCGCCTCGTGCCATCAGGCAAACGGCCAGGGCCTCGTCGGCGTTTTTCCACCATTGGCGAACAATCCCACGGTCGCTGACGAGGATCCGACCCGGCACATCGCCACGGTATTGCACGGCGCCCAGGGTCGCATCATCGACGGCGCAACGTATCCGGCGGCGATGCCCGCCTTCGCGGAGCAGCTCACCGACGCCCAGATTGCCGCCATCGTCGCCCACGAGCGCTCGACGTGGGGCAATCCGGCAGCCACGGTGACGGCGAAGAACGTGGCGGCGGTGCGCAAACGAGGTGCGCAATGACGGCGCCACCATCCGCAACGGACCCGCACACGCAGGAGGCGATCGATTTTTCCAGCTCGATGGCAGGCCATTCCATGGCCATGCGGGGGGCCGACGGTCCATTCGACATCCTTCTGGTCGCACTGGGCGCGGTCATCGTTGTGCTGGTCTGCGTCCATGCCGTCAAGTTTCTGATCAGGCCGCGGGAAAACGATCCCGACCACATCAAACGCCGGGTTTTGCGCGATGACTTCTGACGCCGCGCCGCAAGGCGCCACGATGGCCGCAGCCGAACAGGACCATGCGCTTCAGCACGGGGGACGCATGCTCGTCTATCTGGATGACGCAACCGAGCCGCTGCTGAACCATCGGCCGCCGGTCCGCTTCGAGCTCGATACCTCGCAGCTCGAGGATGGCGACCATCGGCTGCGGGTGGAAGCCTACGATTCCATGGGCCGGAAGGGGGTGCGAACCATCCCGTTCAGCGTGCGCAACGGCCCCGGAATCGCCGTCAACGGCGTGCGCGACAACGACGTGCTCGAAGGCAGGATCCCCATTCTCATCAACGCCTACGCGGGAACCGGCGAGACCCGTTGGGAGCCGGCGCGGGCGGAAACGCCGGCACCCGTTCCAACCTGGGCCTGGGTACTGTTCATCGCCATCGTCGCCTTCGGCGCGTTCTACGGTGTACGGCTGTGGACGCCACCGCCCGACTTCGCAAGCACGCCGACCTACGGCCCTCTCGGGCTCGCACTGCCGCGCCCTGCCGGCCTGCCGGCCGCGACCGCCCAAGACGCGGCGCAAGCGGCACAGCCCTCCGGGGCGACCGGCGGAGACGCCGCCCTCGGCGCATCGGTCTATGGCAATCATTGCGCCTCGTGCCATCAGGCGACGGGCCAGGGCCTGCCCGGCGTGTTCCCGCCGCTGGCGGGAAATCCCGCGGTCATCGACACGGATCCGGCCACCCACATCGAGGTGGTTCTGAACGGTTCGCAGGGCAAGGTGATCGACGGCGTGCACTACGCTTCGCCGATGCCCGCGTGGGCCGACCAGCTGAGCGACGCGCAGATCGCCGCGGCGATCAATCACGAGCGCAGCAGTTGGGGCAATCATGCGCCAACAGTCACGGCAAAGGATGTGGCCGGCGTGCGCGCGGCAAAACGGCTGGCACGCTGAAGCCCGCTGCGGCCGGCGCGTGTCCCCGCCCAGGCGGGGCAAGCCGCTACTGTCCAGTCACCGCCGCCGGCACCGCATGCCCCTTCCCCGCCGCCGCAAAGAATCGCCCCACCACCTCCAGCTTCCTGGTCCGCGTCATCGCCGGCAGCGCGTTCAGCAGCAGGCGCCCATACGGCCTGTCCGCCAAGCGCACGTCGCAGATCATCAGCACGCCACGGTCGGTCTCGCTGCGGATGAGGCGCCCGGCGCCCTGCTTCAACGTGATCGCCGCATGCGGCAACTGGTAGTCCATGAAGGGCTTGCCACCCGCCTTCTCGGCCTGGGCGATGCGCGCGGCGACGACCGGATCGTCGGGAGGCTGGAAAGGCAATTTGTCGATGACCACCACGGAGAGCGCATCCCCCGGCACGTCGACCCCCTCCCAGAAGCTCTGGCTGCCGAGCAGCACGGCGTTGCCGGCCTGCTGGAAGCGGGCCAGCAGTTCGTTCTTCGGCGCCTCGCCCTGCACCAGCAGCGGATAATCCCAGCCGCGTGCCGTGAAGGCGTCGGCGAGGAGGCCGCGCGCGCGCTCCAGTGCGCGCAGGCTGGTGAACAGGATGAAGGCGCGGCCGCGGCTGATTTCCAGGACGGGAAGCGCGGCCTGCACGACCGCCTCGGTGAATTCCGCGGTATTCGGTGGCGGCAGGCCCTGCGGCACGTAAAGCACCCCCTGGCGCGCGTAGTCGAAGGGGCTGTCGACGCACAGGGTTTCGGCGTCCTCGATGCCAAGCCGCGCTTTCAGATGGGTGAAATCGCCGTCGATCGCGAGCGTGGCGGAGGTCAGGATCCAGGCCTGCGCCCGCTCATCCAGGCGCGCGCCGAACAGGGCGCCGACCGACAGCGGCGTGGCATGCAACAGCAGGGAAGCAAGCGTGGTTTCGAGCCAATGCACGCGCGGCGTGGCGGGATCGTCCGCACGCCGCCAGCCGGCCAGGGTGTCCCGCAGCGCCTGCGCACGCTCGAAACAGTTCTTCAGATCGGAGTCGCGTTCGGCCTGGGTTTCCAGCAGTTTCACCGTGTCGTCCAGCGATTTCGCGAAGACCTCCAGTGCGTCCGGCCATTTTTCATGGCGGCCCAGCTCCGTCGCCGTGGCCTTGATGGGATGTTGCGGAAAGGCGAGACGCAGATCACGCGCAGCCTTGGCGAGGTCCTCGGCGGCCCGGCGCAGCGCGGGGAAATCGCCGGCCTTCACCGCCGCCTGTCGTCGGGTGTCGCCGGCCAGATCGAGCACCTGGCCAGTGGAGAGGGTATCGCCGAAGAACTGCGCGGCGGTATCGGCGAGCTGGTGCGCCTCGTCGAGAATGATGGTGTTGCACGCCGGCAGGAGCTCCGCGACGCCTTCGTCCTTGAGCCACAGGTCGGCAAAGAACAGATGATGGTTGACCACCACCACCTCCGCGTCGAGCGCCTTCTTGCGCGCCGCCATGACGAAGCAGTCCTTGAAATGCCCGCACTCGCTGCCCAGGCAGTTTTCGCGGCTCGACACCGCGTAATGCCAGGCGTTGGCGTCCTCCGGAACCCCCTCCGCCTCCGCACGATCGCCGCTGGTGGCGGTTTCGGCAAAACGGGCGATCCTGCGCAGCCAGACGGCGTCGTCCCGCTGGGTGAAACGGCCATCGGCGAGATTGCGCTGCAGGTGGTGGCGGCAGACGTAATTGGCGCGCCCCTTGAGCAGCGCCACCGTCACGGGCGCCTTCAGCGCGCGTCGGGCAGCCGGCAGATCGCGGTGGAACAGCTGGTCCTGCAGCGCTTTCGTGCCGGTCGAGATGATCACCTTGCCGCCCGACAGCAAGGCCGGAACGAGATAGGCGAGCGTCTTGCCGGTGCCGGTGCCCGCCTCGGCGAGCAGCACCCCGTGGTCGGCTATCGTCTTTGCCACCGCGCGTGCCATCGCGAGCTGCTGCGGACGTGCGCGCCACCCCGGCAGGACGCGCGCGCACGCCCCGTCTGGCGCAAAAATACTGTCGAGATCAGCCATGTTCACGAGGAATTCTAGCAGAGGCGGGGCCTCCGTCCCGGCGCGGGCAAGGCTCGAATCCGCTGGCGTGCGACTCGCTCTGCGCCGGTTTCCACCGGCACGCCCGCGGCCGGCGGCGGTCTCACCCGGCTGCGGGCAGGCACAACCGCAGACGGGCACCGCCGAGCGGCGATGCGTCCAGCACCTGCACGCTGCCGCCATAGGTGTCGGCCAGGGTACGCACGATGTCCAGTCCGAGACCGGACCCGGGGCGCTGCTCGTCGAGTTGCACGCCCCGCTCGAACATGCGCTGGCTTTCTTCCGGAGGAATGCCCGGACCGTCGTCGTCCACGGTGAAGCACAGCGCGTCGCCGTCTTGGCGTACGTCGACCACCACGCGCGAGCGCGCCCACTTGCCCGCATTGTCGAGCAGGTTGCCGAGCAGTTCGTACAGATCCTCCACCTCGCCCCGGAATACGCCATCCTGCGCGTGCGGCGCGAGCTCGAAGCGGAGCCCGCGCTCCACGTGCAAGCGCTGCATGGTGCGCAGCAAGGCCTGCACGGGCTCCCGCACCGGCGTGCGCAGGCCGGTGGCCCGCACCGCCGCGGCGGCACGGGCGCGCGCGAGATGATAGTCGACCTGCCGGCTGGTACTGGCGACCTGCTCGCGTACCAGCAGCGCCAGCGGCGTCTCCTCCCGCGCCGCGGCATTGGCGAGGATGGCCAGCGGCGTGTGCACGGCATGGGCGAGATTGCCCGCCTGGGTACGCGCGCGTTGCACCATGTCGGCGTTCTGCGCCAGGACGTGGTTGAACTCCTGTACCAGGGGCTGCAGCTCCTGTGGAAATTCGCCTTCCAGTTGCGCGGCCTCGCCGCTGCGCACGGCGGCGAGGCGCCGGTGCAGCCATTGCAGAGGACGCAGCGCGAGTTGCAGCTGCAGCGCCACGGCCAGCGCCAGGCCCAGCGCGAGCATACCCAGGGCCATCAGCAGCAGGCGGGTGAAGCGCTGGATCGGTTCGGCCATCAAGGCCTCGTCGCCCGCCACCACCAGGCGCAGCGGTGGCGCGTCGCGCTCGGGAAGCTGCAGGACGCGTGCCACGGCCAGGAGCTCATGGCCTTGCGCATCATGGAGGCGCAGGACGCGGTCACCCTGGCCAGGACCGGCGACGGGCACGCCCGGCAGGCTCAGGACCTGGTCCCACAGCGAGCGCGAGCGCACCAAGGCCGCCTGCGGCGCGGCGCCCACCCGGTCGACCTGCCAGTACAGGCCCGACAGCGGCAGGTCCAGGCGCGGGTCGGCCGCCATGGGCGTGACGCTGACGTGCCCATCCGGCTCCCAGTCGACGACGGCGCTCAAGTGGTCGAGCTGCATCACCAGTTGCGCCTGCAGCTGGTGCGCGATGTGCTCGCCGAACAGGGCACGCAGCCCCCAGCCGGCCAGGGCGATGGACACCAGCATCCAGGCCAGCGTGCCTGCGAGCAGGCGCAGGCGCAGCGAGCTGCCCGCCTTCATCCGGGCATGCCGCGATCAACCAGCCGATAGCCCAGGCCACGCACGGTTTCGATGCTGTCCGGCGGCAGCTTTCTGCGCAGGCGGGCGACGAAGACTTCGATCGTATTGGAATCGCGATCGCTGTCCTGCTGGTAGATGTGTTCGGAAAGCATGGTGCGGGAAAGCACTTCGCCCTTGCGCTGCATGAGCAGGGACAGCAGCTTGAATTCATGGCTGGTCAGGTTGACGGGCTGGCCGTCGACCAGGACGCGCGCCAGCCGCGTGTCGAGCGAGATGGTGCCGCACTGCCACTGCGCGCTGGCGTGCGCGCCCACACGGCGCAGGAGCGCGCGCAGGCGCGCCAGCAGTTCCTCCATGTGGAAGGGTTTGGCCAGGTAGTCGTCGGCACCCGCATCCATGCCCGCCACTTTTTCCTGCCAGGCGCTGCGCGCGGTCAGGATGAGCACCGGCATGTTGCGTCCCGCCGCGCGCCAGCGGCGGAGCACCGACAGCCCGTCGAGCACGGGCAGGCCAAGATCGAGCACCACGGCATCGAAGCTCTCCACCGCGCCAAGATAATGCGCCTCCTCGCCGTCACCCGCGCTTTCCACGGTATGGCCGGTGGCGCGGATCGCCTCGACGAGCTGGGCGCGCAGCGTCGGTTCGTCTTCAACGACGAGGATGCGCATCGGGCTCCTTGCGCTTGATGCTCAGCACCCGGCCATCGACGGCATCGACCTTGAGCTTGGCCATGCGACCGTCCTTCTGCAACAGGCGGATTTCATAGATGAAGCGGCCATCGTCGTGTTCGAACTCGATCTTCAGCACCTGGCCCTGGTGGTCGCGCTCCACTTTGTCGAGCATGGTGCGCAGCGGCAGGATCCGGCCCTGCTGCAATGCCTGGCGCGCAAGCTCATGGTCGCGCTCGTCGGCATGCGCGATCATGCCCGTTCCCGAAACGCCAAGCACCAGGCCCAGCAGGGCCGGACGGACGAAACGGGGCATACGGCAGATCTTCATGCTGGCATTTATATCCGACCCGTCATGAATGGAAGATGAACGCGGCCTTCAGCCTGGATTCATGACCGTCCCTGCAGAATGCATTGCAGGTCGGGCGCGGTGCCGGACCGCCAAACCGCAAGGAGTTTTTACCATGAACAACAGCATCCGTCGTCTTTTCGTCGTCCTCGCCACGGGATCCGCCATCGCCATGGGCGTTGCCCAGGCCCAATCGCCCACCCCGAGGCAAGCCGCCGTGGCCACGGCACCCGCAGGCCCGCAGCTCACCATCCGTGACGTGTACGACCGCATGGAAGCCGCGGGGTATCGCGACATGCGCGAAATCGAATACTCGCGCAAGCACAAGCGATACGAGGTCAAGGGGTACGACGCCCAGGGTGTACGCGTGAAGCTTTACGTCAACGCCGACACGGGCGCCGTCGAGCGCAGCCGCGTCGACGATTGACGCAGAAGCCGGCCAGGCAGGAAGACGGCATGCGGATCAAGGCGGCCCTGGGAATCTGGCTGCTCGCGCTCACGCTGGCATGGCTGGCCGTCGTTCCGTCCAGCCCCGGCATCTGGCCGCTGGTCGACGCGCAAGGCACGGCGGCAGGCGGGTGGATACTGCGCCGGCGCCTGATTGAACTCAGCGGCCTGTGGAGTCTGAGCCTGATGGCGCTGGTCATGCTGCTCGCCCTGCGGTTGCCGCTGTTCGATCGCCTGCTGGGCGGCATGGATCAGGTCTATCGCCTGCACAAGTGGGCAGGCATCGGCGCAGTCCTTGCCGCCATCGCGCACTGGGGCGCCAAGGAATCGAGCGGCTGGATCAAGGCTCTGTGGGGTCGCGCCGGCAAGCCCGAGCGCGAGGCCGTACTGTCCTGGCTGACCGACGCCCGCGGTGTCGCCAAGGACCTGGGGGAGTGGGCCTTTTACCTGCTGCTGGCCATGGTCGCGCTCACCCTGCTCTCCCGGCTGCTGCCCTACAGACCGTGGCGCATTCTGCACCGCGCCATGCCGCTGCTGTTCCTGGTACTGGCCTTTCATGCCGTGGCACTGCTGCCGTCGACCTTCTGGGCGCTGCCGCTGGGTCCACTGGTGGGCGGGCTGCTCGCACTGGGCGGCGTGGCCGCGCTGTGGTCCCTGGCGGGATGGATCGGGCGTTCACGCCGCCATGCGGGCCGCATCCAGGCGCTGCGGACACTGGGCGACGTCCACGACGATGCACCGATCGAGGTGATTTGCGCCCTGCCGGGCGACTGGCCTGGACACCGCGCGGGACAGTTCGTCTTCGTGCGCTTCGATCACGACGAAGGCGCACACCCCTTCACCATCGCCAGCGCACCCGGTGCGCTCGGCACCGGTCCCGCAGGCGAACCGCTGCTCCGCCTGGTGATCAAGCCGCTGGGGGATTACACCCGCGGCCTGCGCCGGCGCCTGCGCGCCGGACAACGCGTCGACATCGAAGGCCCCTACGGGCGTTTCGACGGCCACGGCTCGCGCCGCCGGCAGCAGGTCTGGGTGGCCGCCGGCATAGGCGTGACGCCTTTTCTCGCCCTGCTGGAGGCACGCCAGCCGGGTGCGACGGCCGACGACGGCGCTGCCGCTCCCGTACGGATGCATTACTGTACGCGCGATGCCGCACGCGATCCGCTGCTGGCACACCTGCGGACGCTGTGCGCGCAAGCCGAACCTCCCGTGGCGCTGACCGTGCACAGCCAGGCGCACGGCCAGCGCCTCACGCCGCCTGCGCTGGAGAAGTTGTCCGGGGCGCTGGACATCTGGTTCTGCGGCCCGCAGAGCCTGGGCGACAGCTTGCGCGCGCACGCGCGCGGTGCCGCTTCCTGGCGCCTGCACCGCGAATCCTTCGTCATGCGCTGACCTTCCATTCCCATGCGAGGTTCGTGGCGGCGCGCGGCGGAACGCGGCGGCCCTACTTCAGGCGCGCGAGCGTTTTCCGGATGACCGCTTCCATCTCGCTACCCGACAGGCGCATCACTTCGGCGACCTCGCCGCTCAACATGCCGGCGAACATTCCCGTGTTCATGCGCGAAATCACCACTTTTCCGGTGCTGGTCTGATAGATCGCGACCCGGCACGGAATCATCGACACGACATGGCGATATTCGTCCTTTTCCAGCAGGCGCGCGCTGTATTTGCCGCTGCAGACCTCGAGGACCACGACCGGGTGCAGGGTGAACCCCTTGGTGGAAAGGATGCCCGCCATGTTGTGTTCGCCGAGTACCGTCCAGCCCGCGGCCTTGACCTCCTCCCTGAACGCCTCGAGGGTGCGTGGAAAGTTCGCCGGACTGGCGTCCTCGAGGAACATCGGCGCTTGCGGGCCGCCGGGTTGGGGCGGCGTCTGCGCCGCGGCGGGCAGGCTTCCCAGTCCCACGCCTGCGGCAAGGCACAGGGTAGCCAGCGTCCTGCGAAAACGATTCTGCATGAGGTTCTCCCGTTGAATGAATGGAACTGCCGTCACGGAGGCGCACGACCGCGTCCGCGACGATCGCAGCCCATTATGGCCCAAGCCCGACGGCAGGACGAACGCGGGGCAGTCCGGCCGATTCGTTCCTGCGGCACCGGTGGTCCGTCAGGCCGGGGCGGGCAGCACGGCCCGATAGAGTTCGTGGCTGGCGTAGGCCATGACCGGCATCACGAGGGGAAACAGCGGCAGCAGCAGGATGCTGCCGATGGTCGCTCCCGAGAGCAGCAGGGCCCAAGCCATGGCGGTGATGAAATTGCGCATGACGATGCGCACGCTGGTGACGATCGCCTCGACGAGATTGCTGCGCCGCTCGCACAGCAAGGGTACGGAGAAGGCCGAGACGGCGAAAAGCAGAAACGCGATCACCGCGCCGGACACCAGTCCCCAGAAGACGAAGGATGCGACGTGGTCGGCAACGGGAAGAAAGTTCGCGGGAAAGATCGGGGCGGCACCGACCATGTAGCTGTAGAGAATCGCGGCATCGGTAATGAAGATCATGAACAGCAGCGCACAGACCAGGGCGATTACCCAGACCGCGGCCGAGGCATGGACGAAACCCTCCGTCAGCGTGGCGAAGCTCACTGCCGTGCCGGCACGGATGCCGCGCGCGACGGCGAAAAAACCCGCGAGGATCGCCGGCCCCACCAGCATGAAGCCACCGGCCGCCATGATGACGAAAGGCGTACGTCCGGCAAGGTACATGGCGCCCATGATGATCGCGCCGATGAGCGTGAAGATTCCCGCATAGGCGATACTCACCGCGCGCGTCGCATTCGCGGTGCGCCAGCCGCCGGCGAGTGCGTCGGCGACGGTTCGGAGCGTCAGCGGTCGTTCAGTGATGGGCATGGTGTCTTCGGCGGTGGGCATGCAACAAGGCAACGGGATGCGGGCGGGAGTCCGTGCCGACGCCGCGGCGTGCCGGAAAACCCGCGCGCCATCGCCGGCCTTCGCAACGGCGAAGCCGGCGTGTCCGGAATCCGCGTGACGGTCGGGGCAGCGGCGTGACGACACGCATGGTAGCACGGCGAAAGGCCGGCGATCCGCCACTCCGCGACGCCGGGTGACGATTCGCCATGAACCTGCCCCCGGCATTCGCATGGTCCGGATTCAAGGTTGCCGGTTTATCGCCGTTAGCTCTAAAAATTTTCCTGCCGGTTGGCGATGCGCATCCTGCTTTTCCTGTTCCTTGGGCTGCTGCCGCTGGGATCCCGGGCCGAGATCGTCGAGCAGACGATACGGCCCGGCATTCCGGCGACCGCAGATTACGTCGCCGGCGAGCACGCCAAGCCGGCAGTGCTGCTGTTGCACGGTTTTCTGCAGACACGCGAATTCCCGACCGTCGCCGCGCTCGCACGCAGCCTCCAGGATGCCGGCTACACGACGCTTTCGCCCACGCTGAGCCTGGGAATCCCCCATCGCAAGCAAAGCCTTGCCTGCGAGGCGGTGCATCGCCACACCATGGAAGGGGACGTGGATGAAATCGCCCGGTGGGTCAAATGGCTGCGGGCACGCGGCCACCGGACGGTGGTGGTATTCGGCCACAGCTTCGGCAGCCTGCAATTGCTTGCCTACCTGCAAACCGCCCCCGATGCGGCGGTGACGGCCTACATCGGCACCTCGCTGCTCGAAGCACAGGTTGGCAAGCCCGCGCGCGCACCGCTCATCGCCGATCTCGAGTTGCGCATGCAGCGCAGGCCACGGGTTTTGGTCACCCACCCCTTGTCCTTCTGCGGCAAATTCGTCTCGACCCCCGAGAGCCTGCTGTCCTACGCGCGCTGGGGACAGCGGCAGACGCTGGCTGCGGTGAAGCGCATACGCATGAGAAAGCTGCTGATCATGGGCGATTCGGACCCGATGCTCGCACCGGGCTGGCTCGATGCGCTGCGCCACGTCGAAGTGCCCATCACCGTCGTCAAGGGCGCGAACCATTTCATGGACGGCATGCATGAATTCGATCTTGCGGAACATACGCTCGCATTTCTCGCCAGCCTGAAGACCGCTCCATAATGAGGCGCCACCAGCCCATACCCATTCGGCACATCGCACTCGCCTTCATCATCGGCTTGCTGCTCGTCACCGCCATCGTCGGCGCCATCTCGAGCTACCAGACGCGCTCGGTTGCACGCGGCATGGCGCAGCATTCACGGGACGTGGCACGCACCGAGCTCGCGGCGGCGGTCGATCGCCTCATCGGCCAGCTTCATGCGCGCGCGCAGACCCTCGCGGAATGGGACGAGACGCGCCAGCAACTCGTGATGCCCGAGTATTACACGCACTGGCGCGACCACCGGATCTACGAGAACCGCATGGTCGGCGACCCGGAAAGCCGCGTCGCGCTGTACGGCGCCGATGGCCGGATCCTCGGCCCCATGGAAGCAGATCCGGCCATGCCGCCTGTCTTTCCGGCCGACTGGCCCGCCGATCACAGCGTTGCACGCCTCGTCCGCACCCGCGACATGGCCGCGCTCTACATCACGTTTCCGCTCTTCGGCGATGCCCATCGCCACGCCCTGCTCGGCCACGGCATTCTGCGCGTCGATTTCATGGCGGCGCTGCTCGAACGAAGCAGCCTTCATTTCGTCGACCGCGACAGCATCCAGCTTCACCTGCGCGCAAACGAGCAGATCGACGCATCGGACGTGCTGTCGCACCTGGCCTATGCGCCCCGTCCCAATCCCGACCAGGAGCGCTTTCTCGCCATCCTCTCGCAAACCCTGATCGCGCTGCTCACCGCGCTGGGCGTTGCGGGACTGGCTGGACTCGGCATCCACAACCGCCTTCTGGTACGTCCATTGCGCCGCCTGTCGCAGGATCTCGACGCCATGCAGCAGGGGCAGTTTCGCCTCGACGGCGCGCGCGCCCGGCCGATGCACATCCTCGAACTGGAAAACATCCGGCGCTCGCTCCACGACTACCAGTTGCAGCTGCACAAGCTGCACGGCTCACTGGAAGAGCAGAACCGCGAATTCCATTCGCAGGCGCGCCAGGACCCGCTCACCGGCTGCCACAACCGCCGCGCGTACGAGGAGGACTGGGCGGCCTTCCGCGAGGACATGGCAGGCATGCCGCAATCCGTGGCATTCCTTCTGTTCGACTGCGACCGCTTCAAGGCCATCAACGATACCTACGGCCATGCCAAGGGCGACCGCGTGCTCACCCTGATGGCCGACGCGCTGGTGATGGCCCTGCGCGCCAAGGACAGACTGTACCGCCTCGGCGGCGACGAATTCGCGACCTTTCTCGTCGGCACCACGCCGGCGCAGGCCCGCCAGATCGCGCAGCGCTGCCAAATCCTGCTCGACGCCTCGTCCTTCACCGATCTCGGCATCAGCGAACCGATCGGCATCAGTATCGGCATCGCCTTCTGTCCGGCTGCCGAGGCGGACCAGGTCGACGAACTGCCGAAACGGGCCGACATCGCGATGTATGCCGCGAAGAAGCCGGGGCACAACCGCATCGCGGTGTACGGCGAGGACACTGACGTCGCCTCGCAAACACTGGTGGCGAGCCGAGAGACCAGCGCCCTGTTCCAGGCGCTCGCCACGCCCGGCATGATCGAGCTCCACTATCAGCCCATTCACGTGCTGCCCGAACGCCGCATCGAATATTACGAAGCGCTGGCACGCATCCGCTACCGGGACACCCTCATCATGCCGGGCGCGTTCATGCCCGTGATCGGCAGCCGCCGGCTGGAGACGCCGTTCGACCTGGCCGTGCTGCAGCAGGTCGATGCCGATCTGGCTTCGGGACAACTGCCCGCCGGCTGCGGCATTTCCATCAACCTGTCGGCGCAGAGCATCTGCAAGCCCGAGATCGTCTCGCAGCTGCTGGAACTGTCCCGCCACAACGACGTGCACCCGCTGATGCTGGAGATCACCGAGACGTCGCTGATCACGCAGATGGGCGACGTGCGCACCTATCTCGAACTGCTGCGCACGGTGCGGTACCGCATCGCCATGGACGATTTCGGTACCGGTTATTCGCCGCTGCGCTATCTCGTCGACCTGCCGGTCGACGTGGTCAAATTCGACATCTCGCTGGTGAACAAGCTCGGACGCGACGACCGTGCCGGACGGATCATCGCCGATTTCGCGAGCATGATGGGCAATGTCGGCTACTCCCTCGTCGCGGAAGGCGTCGAGAGCGAGACGGTGCTGGACAAGATCGAGGCCCTCGGCATCGCCCACGCCCAGGGATTCCTGCTCGGCCGCCCCATGCCGCTGGCGGCGCTCGCCGGCGGCGCCGGCGGCGAGGCACGGCACGCCTGAGCACGCGCCCCCGGCTCGCGGGCGGTTTCCGCTGCGTCAGTGCCTGCCCGAACGCCAGATGGACAGGATGATCCACAGGCTGTTGAAGAAGGCGATCAGAAAGCCGAGCAGGCCGAACAGCGACAGGCCGAACAGCTGCGGCCCTCCCTTCACGGTCATGATGATGCTGGAACCCACCACCAGCGAAGCGGTGAGTATGCCCATCGTCAGCCGGTTGCTCGCGCGGTCGAGCTGATGTCCGAAATGATCGAGCCGCTTGAGGTCGAGGTCGACCCTGACGCGGCCGCGGCGCATGTCGCGCAGCAGGCGGGCCAGGTCGCGCGGCAGGCCGGCGATCATCTCGAGCGTGTCGCGCACCGTCTTGCCGCCACGCGCGGCAAGCGCCTGCGGCGTATAGCGCCGCCTGATGACGTTCTCGACGAAGGGCGTCACGTGGTCGATCATGTGGAACTCGGGGTCGAGCTGCTGCCCCAGCCCCTCCAGCGTGATCAAGGTCTTGAACAACAGGGTGAGATCCGCCGGCAGGAGCAGGTCGTTCTCCCGCATCAGCGCGGTGACGTCATTGAGCAGCGCCCCGATCTGTACGTCCTTCAACTGCAGGTCGTCGTAACTCCGCAGCAATTCGGCCACATCGTAGGCCAGCCGCTCTTCCTCCACTACGGCGTCGCCGCTCCAGTCGAGCAGCACCTGCATCAGCGCGTGCTCATCCTTGAGAACGAGGGCATGCAGCAGATCGACGATCTGCTGCCGGCGGCTCTGGGTGAGCATGCCCACCATGCCGAAATCGATCATCCCGATGCGGTTGTCCGGCAGGAACAGTACGTTGCCGGGATGCGGATCGGCGTGAAAATGGCCGTGTTCGAGCACCATCCGCAGCACCGTGTCCGCGCCGCGCGCCGCGAGAAGCTTGGGATCGAGCCCGCTCGCACGCAGCTTTTCCGGCGCCGCGCCCGCGACACCGACGATTTCTTCCTGCACGTTGACGTACGCACTGGTGTATTCCCAGTACACCCGCGGCACCTTCACCAGCGGATCGTCGGCAAACTGGCGGCGAAACTGGTCGATATTGCGCGCCTCCTTGGCAAGATCGAGTTCCCGGTTCAAGGAGCGGCGGAATTGCGAGACGATGCGCACGGGATCGTAGCGGCGCAGATCCGGCACCTCGCTTTCGAGCAGGCGCGCGGCATGCTCGAGAATGCGCAGGTCGGCATGGATCACCGCCTCGATGCCCGGCCGGCGCACCTTCACCACCACTGGCGTACCGTCGTGCAGCGTGGCGCGATGCACCTGCGCGATCGACGCCGCAGCGAGCGGTTTCCGATCGAATTTCGCAAACAGCGTCGCCGGATCGTCCTTCAGCGCCCGCACCAGTTCCTCGTGCAGGGCTTCGTAGGGAACGGCCGGCACCTGGCTGTGCATCTTCTCGAATTCGGCAATCCAGTGCGACGGAAACAGGTCCACGCGCGTCGCGAGCACCTGCCCCAGCTTGACGAAAGTGGGACCAAGCTCTTCCAGCGCACGGCGAATGCGCACCGCCGCGTCGAGTTGCGCGATCTCGCTGGTGCTTTGCCAGTGCAGCACGCGCCCCGCCCGCTCCAGCACGCCGCCGATCCCGAGAATGCGCACCAGGTCGCCCCAGCCGTAACGGATCAGTACGGAGGCGATTTCGTGCAGGCGCGGCAGATCACGAACGACCGACAGGGTTTCCCAGAGCATCGTGGCGGTGTTGGAGGCGGCAATGCCGGCAGTTTAGCCGCAAGCACCCCGTGGTGGGCCGCCTGCGGCGGGGGTTCGATCAGGAACGCAGCCTCTCGCTCTGCCGCTTGAGCGAATCCGCCAGCGCCTCGAGCATGCCGCTCGCGGCCTGCGCGAGATGGTCGGTGGCGGCATGCGCGGATTCGCCGAGGCCGGCGCGCCCGGCGGCACCGCCTGCCTTCAGGCCGCGTGCCAGGCGTTCCAGCGCCGCGCGCGCCTGCTCGCCGGTACGGGTGCCGCCATGCCGCAGGTGGTCGCTCAGATAGCCGAGCTCCTCCTTGAGCCGGTCGCCCGATTGCGCGGCAGCATCCTTCAGCGTATCCACGAACTGCGCTTCCAGGTCACGCAGCTGCTCCAGGCTGGCCTTGAGTTCGTTGTCCTTGAACGCGCGGCCCGCTTCCGCGGCTTCCTGCAGCGTGTATGAAACATGCTGCGCCGCCGTACCGACGGCCTCGTCCACCCCCGCCACCGCCTCTTTCAGATGCGCGCGGATTTCCCCGCCGCGCGCGCTCAAGCCACTGCCCACCCCCGCCATGATCGCCGACACAATCGCCCGCGTGTCGGCAAACGCCATGCGCCGCTCGTGCAACGCCCGCGCGGTCAGGTCGCGCACGCGCTCGCGCAGGCCCGGTTCCGGCCCGCTCGCCGCCTCCGCCGCCTCGGACCGCCATTGTGCAAGCTGCATGTTTTCAGGGATACTCGACTCGTCGTCGGCAGGTGTCACGGAATCGCTCATGATAAGGTCCTCGTCTCGGGCTTCGCGGCTGATGGCCGTTCCAAGCTTTCAATATAGCGTACACATCGATCGACATGAAATTCGCCGCATGCCGGGCTCCGTCCGGTCCGGCGTGACCTCCGGCCGCGCAGGGGCCGTGTCGCGGCGCGCCGTCGCCGGGGGACTCCGAGCGCGCCGACCGGCATGAAACGGTACACGCGCATGCTGCTGCTGGCCTTGCTGGGTGCCTCGCCGATGCACGCCGAGGCCGACACCGATGCCGAATTCGCCAGCGCAAGCGACGTCAACGAAGGCGCCCTGCACTTTCTGACCGCTCCGCCCGCGCGCCCGCCGCATCATCACCAGAACCACATCCGCATCGATGCCGACAGCCTCGACACCGGCTGGGTGCACCTCACCCAATGCCACGACCATCTGGATGCGGTGCCGCGCGCCCAGATCACGTTCCGCGCCGGCTACATCCGCGACCTGCGGGTAGAGACGGCCACCGGCATCGAGTCCGCCCGGGCGGAAGGCGCAAGCGTGCAACTGGCGGGCATCGCGCCCGGCGCGCGGCTCTGCCTCACCGCGCGCACGCGCGCCCTGCGCGATCGCGGCGACGGTTTCTTCATGCTGCAGAACGGTCCCTATCTGCGCAGGTTTCTCGATGGCTATTACCCGATCCGCGTGAGCCTGCGGGTCGACTATCCCGCCACGCTGCTCGGCCTGGTCGACGTATCGCCACCCGCGCAGCCCGGGCTGACGATCGACGAAGACCCGGGCAGCGTGCGCGTTGAAGCGCTGTTCGAGGGCGAACTCACGACGCTGATCCAGTTCCGCCGTGAATGAGCCGGGCGTCCCCGGTAATCGTCATTATTGATAACAATTCTCATTGTGTGTAGACTAGGCGCGGTATCGTTCACCTTCACCGCGTTCGCCCCCATGCCATCGTCATTTATCCGATTCATCGCCGCGGTCGCGCTCGCGGCCGTCGCGTTGCCGGCCCTCGCACAGGAAATCGTCGTCTATTCGGCGCGCAACGAGCAGCTGATCAAGCCGCTGTTCGACGCCTACACCCGGGAGACCGGCACCCCCATCCGCTTCATCACCGACAAGGAAGGTCCGTTGATGGCGCGCCTGAAGGCGGAAGGCAAGAACACGCGTGCGGACATGCTGCTGACCGTCGACGCCGGCAACCTGTGGCAGGCGGCGGCGGAAGGCCTGCTGCGTCCACTGCGCTCGCGAGTGCTGGAAACCGCCATCCCGGCGCATCTGCGCGATCCGGACAACGAGTGGTTCGGCCTGTCGGTGCGTGCGCGCACCCTGGTCTACAACCCCGGCCGGGTGAAACCGGGTGAACTGGCGACCTACGAGGATCTGGCGCAGCCCAGGTGGAAGAACCGTCTCTGCCTGCGCACGTCGAAGAAGGTCTACAACCAGAGCCTGGTGGCGATGATGATCCACGCCTACGGTGAGGAAAGGACCGAAGACATCGTCAAGGGCTGGGTGGCGAATCTCGCCACCGCGCCGTTTCCCGACGACACGAAGGCGATGGAGGCGGTCGCCGCCGGCCAGTGCGACGTCACCCTGGTCAACACCTACTATTTCGGCCGCCTGATGCAGAAGAACCCCAGGCTGCCGCTGGCGATCTTCTGGCCCAACCAGAACGTGAGCGGCGCGGCGGCCGGCGTGCACGTCAACGTCTCCGGTGCCGGGGTCACGCGTCACGCGCGCAACCCCGCCGGCGCCCAGAAGCTCATCGAATGGCTGGCGTCCGACAAGGCACAGAACATGTTCGCCGACGTCAACATGGAATATCCGGTCAACCCGCGGGTCGCACCGGACGCGCAGGTCGCCGCATGGGGAACCTTCAGGCAGAACCTCGTCAACGTGAAGGAGGCGGGCCGCCTGCAGGCGAAGGCCGTGAGATTGATGGACCGTGCCGGCTACCGATGACGTTCGTGGCGCTTCGCCGCTCCGGGACATGAAGAACGTGAAGCGGCGGCGTAGCAGGGACGGTTCCCTCTCCACCGCCCCGCCGCCGCGGGCGGGTGCGGCGGAGAACGAGGCCCCGCCGTGCGGGTCCTGCGCCGGTCCCACCCGTGCCACCAAAGCGCCCCTCGGGGGCGTTTTTGTTTGGCTCGAACGCCACGTCTGGCTGCTGGCCGCCCTGGCCGTCGCGGCCCTGGTGCTGGTGCCGGTGGTGGTCACCTTTTCCGCCTTCCTCGACATCGAAAGCGAGGTGCTCGCCCACCTCACCGAGTTCGTGCTGCCCGACCTGCTGATCAACACGTTCTGGCTCGTGCTCGGCGTCGGCCTGGGGGTGAGCGTGCTCGGCGTGTCGCTGGCATGGCTGACCGCGATGTGCGAGTTTCCCGGCCGCCGCCTGTTCGACTGGGCATTGCTTTTGCCGCTGGCGCTGCCGGCCTACGTCACCGCTTTCGTCGCGATCGGCCTGCTCGATTTCACCGGGCCCCTGCAGACCTGGCTGCGCGCACACTGGGATCTCGGCAACCTGCCGGAAATCCGCTCGCGCGGCGGCGTGATCCTGGTGATGTCGCTGGCCCTCTATCCTTACGTCTACCTCATCGCGAAGAACGCCTTCGCCACCCAGGGGGCGATCGCGCTGGAGGCGGCCCAGTCGCTGGGCCTGTCGCGCTGGCAGGGATTCTTCCGCGTGGCGCTGCCGATGGCACGGCCATGGATCGCCGCCGGCCTGATGCTGGCCTTGATGGAAACCCTGGCCGACTTCGGCACCATGGCGGTGTTCAACTACGACACCTTCACCACCGCCATTTACAAGGCCTGGTACAGCCTGTTCTCGCTGCCGGCCGCGGCGCAGCTCGCCTCCATCCTGATTCTGCTGGTGCTGGTCGCGGTGGTGTTCGAGCAGCGCTCGCGCGCAAGGATACGCTACGGCACGGTCGGCCGCGGCGCCGCGCCGCGCCGCATCCGGCTGACCCCGCCGCTCGCGGCGCTTGCCCTGCTCTATACGGGAACGGTACTGGCGGTGGCTTTCGTCATTCCCGTCACCCAGCTCGCGCTGTGGGCGCGCGAGGTCGTCGCCACGGATCTCGACGCACGCTACTGGGAATTCGCCTGGCACTCCCTGCTGCTGGCCGGCATGGGCGCAACGGGCGTGGTGGCGGTGGCGGTCCTGCTCGCCTACGCCGGCCGCCAGCGTCCCGGCGCCGCGATGACCTGGACCCAGCGCGTCGCCACCCTCGGCTATGCCTTTCCCGGCGCGGTGCTGGCGGTCGGGTTGTTCATCCCGGTGGCCGCAGTCGACAACTGGCTGATCGACGTCGGACAGGCCTGGTTCGGCTTCGACGGCACGGAAATCCTCAAGGGGACCCTGCTGGTCATGCTGCTGGCCTACCTGGTGCGCTTTCTCGCAGTAGGCTTCGGACCGGTCGACAGCGGCCTGCACCGCATCACCCGTTCCGTCGACGAGGGCGCCCGCAGCCTCGGCAGCGGCACGGGCGAATTGCTCACGCGCGTGCACCTGCCGATGCTGCGGGCGAGCCTCTTCACCGCGGCGACGCTCGCCTTCGTCGACATCATGAAGGAAATGCCGATCACCCTGATGACCCGGCCATTCGGCTGGGACACGCTGGCCGTGCGCGTGTTCGAGATGACCTCCGAAGGCGAATGGGCACGCGCTGCGCTGCCCTCACTCGCCATCGTGGTTGCCGGTATCATTCCCATCATTCTCCTCACCTGGCGCGGAACGCATACCCATGGCTGAACTGGTGCTGGATTCGGTCTCGCAGTCCTATGGCCGGCGGCAGATCATCGCCAACCTCTCCTTCATCCTGGCGGAGGGCGCGATCGGCTGCCTGCTCGGCCCGTCCGGCTGCGGCAAGACCACGGCGCTGCGCTGCATCGCCGGTTTCGAGCCGATCCAGTCCGGCAGCATCCGCATCGGCGGCGAAACCGTCAGCCGCCCCGGCTGGCTGCTGCCTGCGGAAAAACGCCGCATCGGCATGGTATTCCAGGATTACGCGCTGTTTCCCCATCTCACGGTCGCCGGCAACGTCGGCTTCGGACTGCGCGATGTGTCCCGCGCGGCGCGCGAGGCCCGCGTCACCGAACTGCTGGACCTGGTGGGCCTGGCCGGGCAGGCCCGCCACTATCCCCACCAGCTCTCCGGCGGCCAGCAGCAGCGCGTCGCGCTCGCCCGTGCCCTGGCGCCGCGCCCGCACCTCATCCTGATGGACGAGCCGTTTTCCAACCTCGACGTCGAATTGCGCGAACGCCTGTCGCTCGAAGTGCGCGACATCCTCCGCCGCGAGGCGACCACGGCGCTCATCGTCACCCATGACCAGCACGAGGCGTTCGCACTCGCCGACTGGGTCGGCGTGATGCACGAGGGCCGCATCCAGCAGTGGGACACGCCGTACAACCTGTACCACGAACCGCTCAATCGCTTCGTCGCCGACTTCGTGGGCCAGGGGACCCTGGTGCCCGGCGAGGTCATCAACGACCATCAGGTAAGAATCGAACTGGGCATCCTGGAAGGCCACATGCCGGTCGACTGCGCCGTCGACGGCTGCGGCACCTGCCTGCGCGACTGCAGCGTCGACGTTCTGCTGCGTCCGGACGACATCATCCATGACGACGGCAGCCCGCTGCGCGCCGAAGTGGAGAACAAGGCTTTCCGCGGGGCCGATTTCCTCTACACCTTGAAGCTGCCGAGCGGCCAGCGTGCACTGTCGCTGGTGCCTTCGCACCACGACCACGCCGTCGGTGAAAAAATCGGCATCCGGCTCGCCGCCGATCACGTCGTCGCCTTCCCGCACCCCTAGCCGCCGATGCTGCCGTCTCCACCGCGCGGCCTGCTGTTCAACGTCGGTCTCGGGTTCACCGCGGCGATGCTGCTGCTGCTGGCCGTGATCGGCCTGGGCGTGACGCAGATGGCCCATCTGAACACCGAACTGGAACACGTGGTGTCGGTCAACAATCTCAAGACCCGCCTCGCGTCTCGCATGCGCGACACCCTGCGCGATCGTGCCGTGCTGATGCACACCATCGTCGTGTCCATCGACCCCTGGGAAAAGGATGCCCAGTTCCTGCGTTTCCAGGAACTGGGCGAACGCTACGCCAAGGATCGCAACCAGTTGGTCGCGATGCTCGACTCGCCGGTGGAACACCTGGTGATGCAGGACCTCGACATCATCACGCAGCTCAACCAGCCAGTCGTGTTCGAAGTCGTGGAGGCCGCGATGGAGAACGACACGCCGAAGGCGCTCACCCTCATGCAGGAGGAGGCGATTCCCTTGCAGGACCGCCTGGTGGACGCGCTCGACAGCATGACCAGCCTGCAGCGCGAGGCCAACGAAATCGCGCTCGGCAACACTTTCGGCGCTTACCAGGCGACCCGTACGCTGATGCTGGTGCTGGGTATCGCCGCCGCGTTTCTCGCCACCGTGGTCGCCGTACTGGTGACGCGCCGCCTGCTCTCGCAGACCCGCGCACTGGAAACCGAAAAACAGAAATACCAGACCCTGTTCGAAACCAACTCCGACGCCGTCGTCATTCTCGACGACCATGGCTTCACCGACTGCAACCCCGCCACCCTGTCGCTGTTCGGCATGCGCAGCGTGGAGGAATTCCTGCGCAGCCCCATCCCGCAACTCGGTACGCCCATCCAGTCCAGCGGCAGGCCGGCACTCGAGCATGCGATGGAGGCGATCGGCAAGGCACGGGAAACCGGACATGCGACGATGAACTGGCAGGCGCGCCGCGTCGATGGCAGCATCTTCCCCAGCGAGATCGCCCTGCACGCGATGCGGCTCGAGGGCAGGCCGGTGATCCAGGCCATCATGCGCGACGTGTCGGAGCGGCATGCCGCGGAAGCCGCGCGCGAGGCGGCGCGCGAGGCCGCGGTGCAGATGGCGCGCGCCAAGTCGGAATTCGTCGCCAACGTCAGCCACGAAATCCGCACGCCCATGCACGGCATCCTTGGCATGAGCAGGCTGCTGCTGAAAACCCGCCTCGACGGCCTCCAGCGCGAATATGTCGCCACCCTGACGAGTTCCGCCGAAAGCCTGCTCACCATCATCAACGACATTCTCGATTTTTCCAAGATCGAGGCCGGCAAGCTCACGCTCGAGGAGATTCCGTTCGCGCCGGAGGCGCTGCTGCGCGGCGTCGTCGCGCTGTTCCAGGCCCGCGCACTGGAGAAGGGGCTGGCGCTGAAACTCATCCTGCCGGAGCATGTCCCGCCCGCGCTGCTGGGTGATCCCACCCGCATCCGCCAGATCCTGCTCAATCTGGCCGACAACGCCATCAAGTTCACCGACGTCGGCAGGGTCGAGCTCGCCGCGCAGTTCGACCAGCTGCGCGGCGAGATCGGTTGCCGCCTCAGCGTCGAGGACACCGGCATCGGCATGGACGCGGAAACGCAGCAGCGCCTGTTTCAGGCCTTCACCCAGGCCGACAGCTCGATGACGCGCCGCTACGGCGGCACCGGGCTCGGCCTCGTGGTCAGCCGCGAGCTCGCCACGCTGATGGGTGGCCGCATCCTGCTGGAAAGCACGCCTGGACAGGGCAGCCGGTTCACCCTCATGCTCGTGCTGAAACCGACCACGCTCGCGCCGGTGACGCTTGCGGCGCCGACCCGCATCCAGCTGCGCGGCCGCGTCCTGGTCGTGGAAGACCACCCGGTCAACCAGCGGCTGCTGACCCACCAGTTGCGCGAAATGGGCCTGCAGCACGCGCTGGCCGGCAGCGGCACCGAGGCGCTTGCGATCCTGGCCGGCAACGGCTTCGATCTGGTATTGATGGATTGGCAAATGCCCGAAATGGATGGCCTGGAGGCCACTCGCCGCATCCGCGCACTGCCTGGCGCCAGCGGCCGCATCCCGATCATCGCCGTCACGGCCAACGCCGAGCACGACTTTCGCGAGACCTGCCTGGCCGCCGGTGCCAACGATTATCTGAGCAAGCCTTACACCGAGGCCGCCCTGGCATCGATGCTCGCACAATGGCTGCCGACGAGCGTGGGCGATCCTTCCTTCACCGAGCCTGTGCCGCAGTCCGCCACGGCGGGACAGCTTCTCGACCGCGACGCCCTGCACGCGCGCTACCCGGGCAACCCGCAACTGGTCGACGAACTGGCGAGCATGTTCCAGCAGACGACCGCAGCAAGCCTGGACGCCTTGCAACACTACATCGAAACGCATGACACCGAGCGCTGCGGGAAGGAGGCCCACGCCCTGAAGGGTGCGGCAGCCAGCGTTCTCGCGCATGACGTCCAGACGGCCGCGTCGCGCATCGAGAGCGCGCTGCGCGCAGACGACTTCCCAAGTGCGGCGGCCGAACTCGCCTCGCTGCGGCAGCTGTTTTCCGCATGCGAGTGAACGCGCATTGACGTTTGCCCGCCGGGATGCGTAGCATGAACGCAGCAGCCTGCCAGGAGAGCCTTCGTGATGCGTCGTGTCCTGCCTACCCTTGCCTTCCTCTGGAGCCTGCCGTGTGTCGCGGCCGAGCCGCCCCTGCCCGCTCCGGCACCCCCCGTCAATCCCTATCTCCAGCACCCGCCCGTACAGGGCTGGATCGGCTTCACGCCGACACCCTACGGGCCGATGCTGCTGCAGCAGGCCCTGCCGCCGCCGTATCGCGATTACCAGATGAATCGTCTGCTGAGCGCAGAGGAAAAGCAGCGCTGGATACAACTGGCCATGCCGATGATGGCGAACATGATGCGCATGGACGCCCGCGAGGGACTGAACTATTTTGCGGTGAAATACAAGGCCAAGCCCGGTCTCGAATTCGACGAGGTCGTCGAATCCATGATGCTGCGTGCGAATCAGGAAAACCTGAAATTCGTCGGCAGCAACCTGATGTGGAAGGACTTCCAGGCCGTACTGGGCGACACCAGCGCACCACGCGTCGAAGTGTTCAGCTTCTGCGACATTGCAATCGCCCGCGAATTGCTGAAAATCATTCCGGAAATGGTGGTCTTCCTGCCGTGCCGCATCGCGGTGATGGAAGACGCCGACAGGAACATCTGGGTGCTCACGCTGGATTGGGACGTCACCTGGCTCGACCTGGCCGGCAAGCAGATGGGCATCACCCCCGAACTGCGCCGGGGCGCCATCGAAATCCGCGAAAAAATGGATGGCGTCATGCGTGCCGCCGCCAACGGCGATCTCTGATCCCGTAACCTCGTCTCCGCTTGGCGACATGTCCTCGGCACGCGCCGGATGGCTCAATGCCGTCCTCGATGGCGCGCGGCACCATCCAGCCGCCGGACATCATCGAAGCAGGTGCCGTGCATCCGGCAACCCGGCCGGCGGCGGGACCGGACGCTTGATTTCACCGGCTTCCAGCCGACCTCGAAATGACGGAACCCGGATTGCCGGGGCTCTCCCGAGACCCCCGGACCGTTTCCATTTCTTCATTCCGCCGCATCCAGGCGCGCGAGGCAAGCGACGTTTCCGCATGGAATTTGCGCTAAAGGAATCCGCAATTCCACCGTAATCAAACACAATGCCGGCAAGGTTTTTGCGTCGCAAGCTCCTGCGGCCATCCGCCGGCCCGGTGTCCGTATGCAAAATCAAGAGCGCACCATGCTGATTCCCTGCAACACGCCTCTCGTTGCCGTTCTTCTCGCCGCCAGCGCGGTGCTCGGCGGCGATGCCCTGGCGGATTCCGCCGCCGTCTCCGATGAAAGCCTGAAAGCAGCGGGAGAGCGCATTCGCCAGACCGGGCAGCAGTTGCAGAAAGACATCCAGGAAAAACTCGAGCAACTCCGCACGGAGCGTGCCGCACTGCTGGCCCGCCAGGCCGCCGAGCGCAGGCAGGAGGCGGAGCGCGTGCAGCGGCAGGCCGAACGGGATCGCGCGGCGCTCGCCTCCACCAAGGAGGCACGGCGGCGCGAAGCGCTGCAGGCCGCGCAGGAGCAGGCACGCCGGGAAGCGGCCGAGCGCGCGGCCGAACTCGAACGCATCCACCAGGTGGAACTGCAGGCCAAGGAAGACGAAGAGGCCGCGCTGCTGCGCGCCCAGAAGGAATCGCTCGACGCCTACAAGGCCGGAGCGAAGGAGCAGAAGCTCGGCACGCAACCCCAGTTCGGCGTCGATCTGTGAACGCCGGTCCACACCACCCACCCGGCAAGGAGACTGCACCATGAATGGGAGACGCATCGCGATGCACTGTACCGCCGTCCTCATCTCTTTTGGCGCCACTGCGGCAAACGCCCAGACGATTTCCCGCGGACAGGTGATCGCCGCCACCTGCTACACCTGCCACGGCACCCACGGCGTCAGCCCGAGCGACATTCCGAGCATCGACTACATTCCGGCCGAGCGCATGGTCCAGACGCTGAAAGCGTACAGGAACGGCACGCGCTATTCGACCGTGATGGGCCGCCACGCCAGCGCCTACACCGATGATGAAATCGCCGAGACGGCGAACTATATCGCCGGCCTGCAAAGGGAGGGGAAATGAGCATGTGCGGAATTTCACGCAGGACGTTCGTCAAGCTGATGGGTGCGGGCGGCGCCCTGTCGCTGTTCGGCCTCGCGGGCTGCGAGACCGCCCCCCGCAAAGAGTCCGGCGCGGCGTCCAGCAGGACGGCGCCGCGCGTCGTGGTGGTCGGCGGCGGATTCGGCGGCGCCACCTGCGCCAAGTATCTTCGGTTGTACGATGCCGGCCTTCACGTCACGCTGGTGGAGCAGAACGCCCGCTATGTGACCTGTCCCGGCAGCAACTGGGTACTCGGCGGATTGCGCAAGATCGAGGACCTGACGCAAGGCTACGATGCGCTGCGCGACAGGCATGGCGTCCACGTGGTGATCGATCGCGTCGTCGGCATCGACGCGGACAGGCGCCTGGTCGGCCTCGCCAGCGGCAGGTCGCTCGCCTACGACCGCCTGGTGATGTCCCCCGGCATCGACTTCCGCTGGGGCGAGATCGAAGGCTACGACGAAGCCGCCGCGCTGCACATGCCGCACGCCTGGAAGGCCGGGCCGCAGACCGTGCTGCTGCAGAAGCAGTTGCACGCCATGCCCGACGGCGGCACCTTCATCATGACCGCGCCATCGATGCCTTTCCGCTGCCCGCCCGGCCCGCCGGAGCGCGCCAGCATGGTCGCCCACTACTTCAAGATGCACAAGCCGAAATCGAAGATCCTCATTCTCGATGCCAAGGACAATTTCTCCAAACAGGCGTTGTTCATGCAGGCATGGGATGAGCTCTATCCCGGCATGATCGAATGGGTTCCCGTCACCAGCGCCGGCAAGGTCGTACGCGTGGCGCCCGCGGCACGCACCGTCCACACCGCCCATGGCGACACGGAAAAGGGCGACGTGGTCAACATCATTCCGGCACAGCGGGCTGCCGCGCTCGCGATTGCAACGGGGCTCGCCAACGACGCAGGCTGGTGTCCGGTCGACCAGCTCACCTTCGAATCGACCAAGGTCGCGAATGTCCACGTCATCGGCGATTCCTCGGTCGCCGGCGCCATGCCGAAATCCGGCCATACCGCGAACAACATCGCCAAGATGACCGCCGCGGCGATCGTTTCCCTGTTCCGGGGCGTGGCGCCGCCGCAGCCCTCCCACGTCAATACCTGCTACAGCCTGGTCAGCGCGGATTACGGCATCAGCATCGCCGCCGTCTACCGCCTGGATGAAGACGGCCAGCTGCAGGGCGTGAAGGGTGCCGGCGGCCTGAGCCCCGCGCATGCGAGCGCGCGGCAGCGCGCCGAGGAAGCCGGCTACGCGATGGGCTGGCACAAGGGCATCACCACCGACTCGTTCGGCTGATCACCGCGTGTCCGTCTCCCCGCCCGGGCCGTCGCCGCAGCACGGCGGTCCTTTGCTATAGTCGCGGCGGCTCCGTTTCGTGACACGACCGCATCCATGACCACCCCATTCACCTCCCTCGCCGTCCTGCAGCGGGATTTTGCCGACGGCCTCGCCGCCATGCTGGCCGCTCATCACGGCCTCGGGGTCCACATCCTCGTGCTCGCCAATGCGGCGTTCGACGCCGCCCTGTGGCAGCGGCTCGCACCCGCCCTGGAACGGCGCCATCTCGAACTCACCGACGCGATGACCGCCGCATTGCGGCAGGGTACGCCCCTCTCCGAGCCCGATGACGACGTCATGGTGTTCCTCAAGCTGCACATGATCGGCTTTAGGCATCTCGGCCTGGTGGAAATGCGGCGGGCCGGAATCTGGCAGGTGGCGTTCAACCCGCTGCGTGCGCTCCGTCCCCCACGCGTCAGCAGCCAGCGTTTCGACGGTCTGATGCGAAGTTTCGATCCCGCCGGCTTTCATTTCGACAAGCCGTTTCTCGCCAGGGAGATCCTGTGGCAAGGCGACCTCTCCGGCAAGCCGGCGCGCCTGCTCTACAACAAATTCCCCTTCGCCCGCCTGCACGGCCTGCTGGTACCCGAGCCGGCCTGCGGACTGCCCCAATACCTCACGCCCGAACTCCACGACTGGGCATGGGCCGTGCGCGCGCACTCGGGCATCCCCGGCCTGTGCCTCGCCTACAACAGCAGCGGCGCCGGCGCGTCCGTCAACCATCTGCATTTCCAGAGTTTCGTCCAGGCCGAGCCCCTGCCCGTGCAGAATCGGGACTTCGTCCACAATGGAGGCGCCAAGCCCTATCCCCTGCCGTGCCGGTTTCACGCCGATCCACGCGAGGCCTGGCTCGACATCGACGGCCTGCACCAGGCGAACACGCCCTACAACCTCGTCTATGGCGAGGATGGCCTCCACCTGATCGCGCGCGTGCCGCAGGACGACACCCGGCTCGAGGCCACGGTCCGCGGCTACGGGTGGAGCGAAATGGCCGGTGCCGTCACGCTGTTCAGCCGCGACGGCTGGGAGGCGCTGACCGCGCCCGCGTTCGCCGCGATGCTGGCCCGCTTCGCCCCGCACGCACGCGACGGCCTGGCATAGCGCCGGATCACGGATTCGTGCCCGTATCGTCCGGTTCGTGCCACGGCCGCAATACGTGGAGCGGCGGCTTGCTCATGAAGAACAATACCGTCGCGCAACTGGCAAGAAACAGCGTGGTCGCCAGCGCGCTCGCGGTCAGGACGTGCTGCATGCCCTTGTCGAACACCAGATAGACAAAGAGTACGAGGCTCGCCGCCATGAGCAGCAGGCATGCGAGGGCGAAACCGAGGGCAATCTTTTTGCCCATGCTGCGAACAATCATGTCAAATCCCGAACAAATCAACGATGCAGGCCAGACTACACGACAATCCGGGGCCAGTCCCGGACAGGCCGCCGTATTTCCGGCTCATCCAAGCTCGATCACCTGCCCCTGACGCAGCGCCTCCACCCCCCATTGCGGTACGGCCTCGCGCAGTTCCTCCATGATCGCGGCCTCGTTGCCGGGCTTCAGATGCGTGATCCACACCCTGGGCCGCACGGTCAGCGCGGCGAGCTCCGCCGCCAGGGACCCGGGCCAATGGTGCTTCGATATTCTGGCGATATCGATCCGTTCGTTCTCGAAGGACGTCTCGATGAGGAGATGGCGCAGGTCCGGAATGGCATTGAGGGCGTCCACCAGGGCCGGGCTGCGGGTGGTGTCGCCGCTGAACACGAGACTGCCCGCCGCGCTGCGGACATGCAGCGCGCACGCCGGCACGACGTGATCGGCCGGCAACGGGCGAAAACTGCGCCCCGCGAGTGCAACCGCGGTGCCGAAATCAAACGCCTCGAAACGCAGCCACGGGGCTTCGACGTTCGGAATCGTACGAAAGTCGGGCCACAGTTTCCAGTTGAACAGATGCTCGGACAGGGTGTCGAGCACCTCGGGCAGCGCGTGCACCGTCACCGGGGCGGTGCGCCGGTCGCCCACGCTGTCGAGCAGCAGGGGCAGGCCCAGCACGTGATCGAGATGGGCGTGGGTGAGAAAGACGTGGTCGATCCTGGCAAGCTGTTCGAATTCGAGCACGGTGAGTCCACTGCCGGCATCGATCAGCACGTCGTCGTCGACCATCAGGCAGGTGGTATGACGCCCGCTGCCGATGCCGCCACTGCAGCCCAGTATGGTCAGTCGCATGTCATCCCGCAAAAAAAACGCCTGAACCGCGCAGGCGCAACGCATATGGAACGAAAGCACATGCCCGCACGCTGTTCGTGGCCCACCCGGCGGGTGGCCAGCAGCGGGCACGGGGATCCCCGCTTCGCGGCATTCCCCGTACCTTCGCGTCTCCGTGGTGCGCGGGCGGTCATTTGCTGGTGTGGACGAACACGCCGTCCCAGCCGGCCGGTGGCGGCGCGGCGCGGAAATGCGCGATTCGCTCCAGGTAGATATCGTACAGCGGCCGCGGCGCACGCGCGTTCAGGGCGGTGAACAGCGCCGTCGCACGATCCCAGTCCTGCTGCCGGTACGCGGCGAATGCGGCGTCGAATTCGTCCGCCGCCCGCCGCGTCTCCTCGTCCAGATCGGCCTTGTCGCCAAGGGGCTGGTAGATCGCCACGGGCGCTTCCTTGCCCTTCACGCGCACCACGTCGATCTTCATGTATGCATGCACGGGATCCGCATCGACCGTCGACTGGGTCACGAGGATGCCGACGGCGTACTGCTTGGTGATGCCTTCGAGGCGGGAACCGAGGTTCACCGCGTCCCCCATCACCGTGTAGGCCATGCGGAACTCGGATCCCATGTTGCCCACACTCATGCGTCCGGTGTTCACGCCGATGCCGATCCTCACTTCGGGCCAGCCGCGCGCCGCGAACGCCTGGTTCAACTGCGGCAGCGCCGCCTGCATGCCGAGTGCGGTGGCGACCGCGCGCGTGGCGTGGTCGGCGAGATCGACCGGCGCGTTCCAGAACGCCATGATGGCATCGCCGATGTACTTGTCGATGGTGCCCTGGTGCTGCTGCACGATGCGCGTCATGGCCGACAGGTAGGCGTTGAGCACTTCGGCCAGTTCGGCGGGCGGCAGTTTTTCGGAGAAATTGGTGAAGCCGCGGATGTCGGAGAACAGCACGGTCATGTCGCGCGACCGGCCCTCCATCGTGTAGTGCGCCGGGTCGCGGCTCATCTCCGTGGCGAGCTCCGGCGGCACGTACTGGCCGAACAGGCGGGTGATCTGGCGCTTGCTGCGCGTCGCGGCGAAGAAACCCCACGCGGTGTTCAGCGCGTACAGGCCGAACACCGCCAGCATCGGGGCGGCCATCGGCACGACCCAGAAGCGCGACCATGCGGCGGCATAGGCGGCCAGCAGCAAGCCGAGCAGCGCCAGCGTGGCGGCCAGCCCCACGGCCGGGCCGAAATGCAGCAGCGCGAAGGCCAGCAGCACGCCCGGCACCAGCACCGCCAGCACGCGTGCGTCCCGCGCCCACGACGGCACGGTACGCAGCGTGCCGTCCAGCATGCCGGCGATCAGGTGCGCGTGAATCTCGACGCCCGGAAACGTACTGGAAAACGGCGTCACGCGCAGGTCGGCCAGGCCCGGTGCGGTCGAGCCGACCAGTACGATGCGGTTTTCCAGTTGCGCCGCGGAGGTCCGGCCCGCCAGCACCTCGGCCGCGGACACGTAGGGAAACGGCGCGCCGGCGCGATAAGGCACGTGCACGTGGCCATCGGCGTCCAACGGCATGCGGATGCCGCCGATCTCCAGCCACGGCGCTCGGTAGTCGCGGCCGAACACCCGCACCGGCTCCACGCCGCCGATCGCCGGCTCGGCGCCGAAGGCCACGCGCAGCGTGGATGCCGACAGCGAGAGGTAATAGCCGTCGCCGAACGGACTCACCAGCGCCATGCGCCGCGCCGTGCCGTCCTCGTCCGCGCGCATGTTGTAGAAACCCGCGCCCTGCGCCGACTGCTGGAGGAGCGCGAGATTGGCGCCGAAACCGGTCGGCGCCGGCAGGCCGGGCACGAGCGGCGCAAACGTTTCCGCAGGCAGCGCGGGGGGCGGCAGTTCACCGCTGCGCGCAGCGCCGAATCCCGCGGGATTGAAATAATAGCCCAGCGACACCGGGCGATCGGCGAGCGCCCGCGCGAAGCGCGCGTCGTAGTCCAGTTGCGGCGACAACCGCCGCAAGGCCGCCCGAAACCCGGGATTGTCCGCAAGCTCGCCATGCGCCATCCGTTCCAGCGCGGCAAGTCCGGAACTCGTGTCCGGCTCCGCGAACACCACGTCGAACCCCACCGCCGCCACCCCATAGCGGTCGAACAGCTGGTCGAGCAAGGCGGTCATGGTGGCCCGGCTCCACGGCCAGCGCCCGACGCTTTTCAGGCTCGCCTCGTCGATGTCGAGGATGGCGATGCGGTCGTCCACGGCGGTCGGCGCCGTGTACCTGAGCCACGCGTCATACAGCCACGCTTCCGCACGCTGGATCGGCGCCAGCGCGAGCCAGCCGCCGGCATGCGCGGCCAGCAGCAGAACGAACAGCGCAGACAGCGCGGCCTGCACCCACCGCGTCGAGGCCGCGCTCACCGCAGGCGGTAGAAACGGTCGGCCCCGTCCTGGCCGCGCAGGCCGTCGAAGCGGTCGCCCACCGCCTCGCCCAGCTCGGCCAGGCGGTCGGCTGGATGCGGATGGGTCTTGTACAGCAGACTGGTACGATCGTCGCCGGCCGGCAGGCCGGCCAGTTCCTGCAGCACGCCGGGCAACCCCCAGGGGTCGTAGCCGGCACGCGCGGCGAACACGATGCCGACGCGATCCGCTTCGTATTCCGCGCTCTTGTCGAGCCCCCGCGCCATGATCTCGGCGCCGTTGCCGATCAGGTTCTGGACCACGGGGTCGCTGCCCTGCGTCTTGCGGCTCGCCGCCTGCCCCAGGGCGCCGATCAGGGTCGACTGCTTGAGGACCTTCAAATGATGCTTCTTCGTCACATGCGCGATTTCGTGGCCGAGCACGCCGGCGAGCTCGGCCTCGTTGTCGAGCATGCGATACAGGCCTCGGGTGACGAACACGTAGCCGCCCGGCGCGGCAAACGCGTTGATCGTCTCGCTGTCGATCACGCCGAAATGCCAGGTCACGTCGTTACGGCCGCTTTGCTGCGCCACCCAGCGTCCGACGAGATTGACGTAGCGCTGCAGGGCGTCATCGCGCACCAGCGGTACCGCGCCCAGCAGATTGCCGGCGATCTGGCGCCCGATGCGGACCTCCTCTTCGAGCGTGTAATCACCGAACAGCGCGAAACCAAGCTGCTTTGCGTCGATTTTCGGCTTGGCGGGCTGCTGCGCGGAGGCAGGCGCGCCCTGCGCCTGCTGCTTGGTGTCCGGCTCGCGCGCGGTCCGTTTTTCCAGAAACTTGCCCAGGTCGAACGCATTGGCCGATACGCTGAAGACGGCAAGACACGCCGCAAAAACGCGGGCCTTCATTTTCATTGGTTTTCCTCCCACGACGAAGACGGCTGCCTGGCCTTGGGTTTCGGCAGATCGGCAACGTTGGTCACGGCGAGTCGGGACTGGCCGGCGAAGCTGCTCGCCTGCGCGGCCGTGACGCCTCCGGCCTCCATGCGCGCGAGTTCGTCGGCGTTGAACTGCGCCTGCCTGAGCTGCTCGTCGTTGAGGCCGCGCAGGCCCGCCACCGCCACGACCCGCGTGGGATCGGCACGCGTGGTGGCCGCGCCGACCACCTCGCCGATCCCCGCGCCGCCGAGGCCGCCCGCACCCGCACGCACCGACAGCAGACGCACCCAGCCGGTGGCCTTGCCGGCGGAGACGCGCAGCCAGCCGCCCTCCTTGGCCAGGATGGTGACGCCGGTACCGCGCGCGACGCTAGCCGCCACGCTGGCGCCTGCGTTCGGCTGCGTCAGCAGCTTCTCGTCGCGCAATACGGTGCCGGTCGCCGCCGATGCGACCGGCGCCGCGGCCCAGCCCAGCGCCACGAGCACGACGAGCAGTATCTTTCGCATGATTTCTCCATCGAGGTCGGATGGTAAAACTGTATGGCCTGCACACCAAGGGCGCAAGCCTCGTTTCCGCTGCCGGGCTTCACGGCGATTCGCCGCGCCAGCGCACGCGACGCCACCCGGCCCGCCGTTCCGCAGACAGGAGGGACCGGGCCTCGCGCTCTGCGTTTCACGTTAAGATGCGCCGATGAACACGCTCGCCGCCTCCATCGAATCGCTCGGCGCCAGGCTCATCGGCTGGTTCGGCGTCGGCTACGGCATCCTCGCCTTCCTCGTCCGCGCGCTGCTGCTGCTGGCCGAACCCTCCACCTGGAACCGCGCCACCTTCGACGTCGTGGTCAAGCAGGTGTACTTCACCGCGGTGCAGATCCTGCACGTGTTCCTCGGCTACGCGTTGGTGATCTCCTGGCTCATCATCAGCATCATCGTCAATACCGCCCGCGATTTCGGCCTCGCCGAGTTCGCCAGCGAAATGACCATCCGCGTGCTGGTGCTGGAACTGCTGCCGTTCCTTACCGCGCTGTTCATCGCCCTGCGCTCCGGCAGCGCGATCAATACCGAAGTGGCGCTGATGCGGGTCAACAACGAGTTGGATGCGCTGGCGCACTGCAAGGTTCCGCCGATGCAGTTCGAGTTCCTGCCACGCCTGATCGGCGGGATCATTTCGGTCATCACGCTCGCCGGCCTCGCCGGCCTCCTCGCCCTGGCGATGGGCTATCTCGCCATCCACGGCGCCGGCACCGCCGGATTCGATTCCTACACCCGCACGATCGCCAACATTTTCGACTTCCGGATCGTCGCCGGCCTGCTGGCCAAGTGCGCCCTGTTCGGCCTCGCGGTCACGCTCATTCCGGTCACCGCCGGCCTGGAAACCCCGAAAAAGCTTTTCATGGTCCCGGTCTCCGTGCTGCGTGGAATGATGCGGGTGTTTTTTGCCATCGTCGCCATCGAGGTGGTGTCATTAGCGCTCAAATACATCTGACCACGTTTGCCGACCGTGACACGCTCGCGCATGCGGTCGCCGCACTGCCGGAAGACGTCGCGCGCGTGTCGCACGAACTGCCGCTGCGCGCCAACCTGTCCGCGCTCGACAACATCGCACTCATCCCCATCTACCGCGGACACTTCGATGTCGCGGAGTCGAATCGCCAGGCGCGGCAGCTCCTGGAGCAACTCGGCCACACCGCGATCGCGCCGCTGCGCGACGCCGACATGAGCGCCGCCCAGCGTTTCGTCACCAAGCTGGCGCGCGCCCTCATCCTGCACCGCCCGCGCCTGGTCATCGACCGTCCCGGCGCCATGCTTTACGATGTGCCCTATCCGGCCTTCCTGCGCCAGCTCGCCGGCAGGCCCGACATGACGGGCATCTGGGAAATCCTCGATTTCAGCTGGAATCAGCCGCTCTATTCCGAATGAACAGAATGCATTTCAAGGTCGGGCTGTTTGCCCTCGCCTCGCTCCTGCTGGGTGCCGCATTCCTCCTGTACGTGCTGTACGCGCGCGGCTTTTTCGAGGATACCTTTCACCTGCAACTGGCCGCCGTCAGCGCCGACAACGTCGCACCCGGCGTGCCGGTGGTGTTTTCCGGCATCGAGATCGGCCGCGTCACCACGCTCGGGCTCAACGACGGCGGCGGCATCGTCATCCACGCCGAGTTCATGGCGCGCAATGCGCGCTGGCTGAGGGAAAACAGCAGCTTCACGCTGGACAAGCCGATCGTCGGGGGTGCGCGCATCCGTGTCGACTCACCCGACCTGGGCGCCCCCGCGCTCCCCAACCACGCCACCATGCTGCTCGTGTCCTCCGACATCAGCAAGGAGATTCCGCTGCTCGTCGAGCAGGTCAAGACGATTCTCGCCAACCTCGAACATCTCACGCGCCGGGACGGCGAGCTCATCGGCACGCTTGCCAACGTGCAGACCATGACCGGGCGCATGACCGGCGAATACGGCGTGCTCGAAGGCGTGCTCGGCAGCGCCGACAAGGCGCGCGCGGTGACCGAGTCGCTCGACAGGACCCGCTCGCTGATGGCCCGCCTCGACGGACTGGCGCTGAAGATGGACAGCATGGCGGGCAAGGCCGACCAGTGGCTGTTCGCCGAGGATGGCGTGGCGGCCAGCGCGCAGGCGTCGCTCGAACGGGTCGGCGCGCTGCTCGACGACGCGCGCTCCAGCCTGCAACAGGCCGATGCGCTGATGGCCAACGCGGTGGCGATCTCCGCGGACGTCAAGGCAGGCACCCGGGACATCGCCGCGTTGCGCGCCGAAATCGACGATGCGGTGCGGCGCGCCAATACGCTCATCAACGAGGTCAACAAAGCCTGGCCGTTCGCCCGCGATCCGGAGATCAAGCTGCCATGAAGCACCTGGTTGCCGCGGCCATCCTCGTCCTGCTCGCCGCCTGCGGCAGCGGCGGCCCGCCGCCACCCGACTGGAAGACCGACGCCGCCGAGCGCATCGGACGTTATCAGCGACACGCACTCACGGGCGAGAACACGCTCGCCGAACGTTATTTCCGCGACGCGCTCGGCGCCACGGGGGGTGCCGGCCGCATCGCGGAGAGCGCGCGCCTGTGGCTGGTACGCTGTGCGACGCGCCGCGCCATGCTCATCGACGACGATTGCGCCGAATATGCCGAATTCGCGGATGCCGCACCCGATCCGGCACGCGAAACCTACCACCGCTTCCTCACCCTGCACTGGGACGCGCTCGATCCCGGCCTGTTGCCCGCGCAGCACCGCGAACTCGTGCGCGCACCGGCGCACGCGCGGCAGGCCGCCCTCGCGCGCATCGCAGACCCGCTCGCGCGCCTGCTCGCCGCGAGCCTTCTGGTGATGCGTGGCGAAGCCGGTCCCGACATCCTGGAACTGGCGACCGAAACCGCATCCGAACGCGGCTGGCGCCAGCCGCTGCTCGCCTACCTCAAGCTGCAGGAATCCCAGGCGGCGAGTGCGGGCGATGCCGATGCGCTCACGCGGCTGCGGCTGCGCATCCGTCTCGTGGAAGCCCAACTCCTGCCCGAGACGCCGGACTCGCCCTGAGCCCGGGTAGGCCCGCCTCGCCGGTCGCACCGAGGCCGTGAATCGGCAACCGTTCGTGCGCAATTTCGAGTCGCCGCCGGCGTCCAGCGGGGCGGCCGACGAAAGATCGTCGATCGCATTGACAATCCGAACAGAGCTGTTTACCGTGCCGTTTCGGAGCTTTATGTCTCCGTTATAAAAACCAATTCGCCGGCTTCGAATCCGGCTTCCAAAACCCGTGTAATGGAGGAGGTACCCATGAAACTCGCATCGATCACCCTGGCCGCTCTCGTGATGGCCGCCACCGCCGCGCATGCCGCCCCGCCCCTGATGTCGGCCGAATGGACCGCCGAGGCCTGCGACTTCTGGAACAAGGACGCCACGCTGAGCAACGGTCTTGCCGACAAATGGATCAACAACAACAAGGACCGCGGCTACAAGATCATCCACCTGTACCGTACCGACTGCGGCGAAGCGACGCAGACGGAGATGAAGATCGAGCCGAAGGACGGCAAGGCGATCTGCACCTATGGCGGCAGCGTGCAGAATCCGGCCATGGATTACGCCGTCGACTACACCATGCACGCGACCACCGAGCGCTGGTACGAGATGGGCAACGGCGACTACGGACCGATGAAGGCCATGATGTTCGGCCGCTTGAAGTTCAGCGGTCCGAAAGTGGAGGCCATGAGCGTGATGGGTCCGTTCGAGGCTTTCCTGCGCCTGCCCGGCAAGATTCCCAGCGACAAGGCCTGCCCCGCCAAGTAGGCCGCGGCACCTGAAAGGACCGGGAGGCGTTCCGGTCCTTTCAATGCAGCGCGCGGGGTTCGGGATCGAGCGGCCGGCCGTTGCGGATTTCTTCCGGCGTGGCCTCGCGGATGTCCATCACGTTCACCAGGCAGGTCACGCTCTGGCCGGCCAGCGACGGATTGCCGTCGATCGTCACCTTGCCGTCCTCGATGTGGGTGACGTAGAACGCCTTGGTCTCGCCCGCCTCGTTTTCGAACAGCACCTCGGCGCCGACGCGCCGGAACTGCGGCGGCACGTTGTCGATGTCCTCGACGACCACCAGGCTCTCGTCGCGCAGGCCATAGCCCTCCTCCGGGGAGAGGGTGATCTCGACGCGATCGCCCACCTGGTGCCCGTCCACCGCAGCCTCGATCGCCGGCAGGATGCCGCTGTTGGCGCCATGCACGAAGCCCACCGGGATGTCGTGCTGCTCGACGACCATGCCGCGGGGATCGAGAATGGAATATGTGATGTAAACGAGTTTGTTGCGCGTCACGCTGACCATGCTTTTCGTCCTGAACCGTCGAAGTGGAGGCGCCGCACGGACACCGCGCGGCGCCTTATGATACCTTCGAAGTCCGGTTCACACATTCCCCGCCCATGAAAGCACTCAAGCACCTCCCCGCCTGGAAGAACCTGGAAATGCACTTCAGGGCCATGCGCAACTTCGACATGCGTGCGGCCTTTCGCGAAGACGCGCAGCGTTTCGACCGGCTCTCGCTGCGCTGCGGCAACCTGCTGCTCGATTATTCGAAAAACCGCGTCACCGCGGAGACGATGCAGGGATTGATGCAGCTCGCCCGCGAATCGGACCTGGAAGCGTATCGCAGCGCCATGTTCTCCGGCGAGCGCATCAACTTCACCGAAAAGCGCGCGGTGCTGCACACGGCCCTGCGCGCACCGGTACGCCCGCCGCTCGTCGTCGAGGGCGTGGACGTGGAGCGCGAAGTCGCCGAGGTCCTGAAGCGCATGCAGCGCTTCGTCGAGGCCGTCCACGACGGCAGCTGGCGCGGCCACACCGGCAAGCCGATCCGCGACGTGGTGAACATCGGCATCGGCGGTTCAGACCTCGGGCCCGCCATGGTGTGCCACGCGCTCGAGCACCATGCCCTGGAAAGCCTGCGCGTCCACTTCGTTTCCAACCTCGATCCGGCGCATCTGGCCTGCACGTTGAAGCAGCTCGACGCGGAAACCACGCTCTTCATCGTCGCCTCCAAGACCTTCACCACGCTGGAGACGCTCGCCAACGCCAACTCGGCGAAGGCCTGGCTGCTCGCCGCGCTGCGCACACCGGCGGCGGTGTCGCGCCATTTCGTCGCGCTGTCGACCAACAAGGCGGCGGTGGAGGCCTTCGGCATCGATCCCGACAACATGTTCATTTTCTGGGACTGGGTCGGCGGCCGCTATTCGCTGTGGTCGGCGATCGGCCTGTCGATCGCGCTGCAGATCGGCTGGGGCAACTTCCAGGCGCTGCTCGCCGGCGCGCACGCGATGGACGTGCACTTCAGGGAGGCGCCGCTGGAAGCCAACATGCCGGTCATTCTCGGCATGCTCGGCATCTGGTACGCCAACTTCTGGGGCGCCGACACCTACGGCATCTATCCCTACGACCAGCGCCTGCGCCTGCTGGTGCCGTTCCTGCAGCAGCTCGACATGGAGTCGAACGGCAAGAACGTCAACCGCGCCAACCGGCTGGTGAACTACGATACCGGCCCCATCGTCTGGGGGGCGCCCGGCACCAATGGCCAGCATGCCTTCTTCGAATTGGTGCATCAGGGTACGCGTCTCATCCCCGCCGATTTCCTGGCGGCCGCGGTCAACACGACGCCGCTCGCCGACCAGCATGAATGGCTGCTTGCCAACTGCCTCGCGCAGACCGAGGCACTGTTGAAAGGCAAGTCGCGCGGGGTGATCGAGGCCGAGCTCATCGCCCAGGGCATGAGCCGCGAGGAGGCGAAGGCGCTCGCCCCGCACAAGGTCTTTCCCGGCAACCGTCCCAGCAACACGCTCCTTTACCAGAAGCTCGACCCGCACACGCTCGGCATGCTCATCGCGCTCTACGAGCACAAGGTGTTCGTGCAAGGGGTGATCTGGCAGATCAACAGCTTCGACCAGTGGGGCGTCGAACTCGGCAAGCAGCTCGCGCCGCCGATCCGCGCCGCGCTGAGTTCCGTGCGCGTGATCGGCGAGCACGACGCCTCGACGCTCGGCCTGATCGCCGACATCCGCCGGCGGCGCGGGCTCAGTACCTGACCCGGGCGCGATAGGCGAGCGTCGCGTTCCCCTCGGCAGGCACCTCCACCTTCCACTCGGCGGTGCCGGACGCCACCCTGGCGTGCGGATGCGATTCGGACACCATCGTCCAGTCGCCCGGAACCGGTTCGCGCACGGTGACCGTCACCGCTTCGGACTTGGCGTTCTTCAGCACGATCTCGTACGCCGACTCGGACACGTAGTCGTAACGGCTGGTGCCGGCCAGCTTCCGGAACGCAGTCTGCTTCCTGTCGGCGGTGAGGTCGAACGCCTCGCCCAGCTTCAGCCGCACCGTCTCGTTCTGCGGCGTGTGATCGATGCGATCCTCGCCGACGAACTGCGCATTGCCCTGGCTATCCTTCTTGTAGACGCGGATGACGCCGCGCGGCAGCGGAACGCCGAGTCCCTCGCCCTCGTTGCCGAACTCGACGAACACCCCGACCTTGATTTTCTGCCCCAGTTCGCCGTGCTGGCCCGAGTAGTAATAGTCGGCGCCCTGCAGCAGGAATTCCTTCTTCACCGGCACGGCCGCCGCCGCCAGCAGCGCCACCTGCTTGGTCTGGTTTTCCGCCAGCGTGGTCGGCCGCTGCAGGGTATAGAGGTGATACTCGAACAAGGCTTCCTGTTGCAGGTCCGCGGCATCCGCCCTCTTCGCCGCCTCTGCCATCATCGCGCGCGGCGGCGGCACCGCGTCGCGCACGCGGTTGACGTCGCCCGCCACGAGTTGCAGGCGGGCGTCGGGATAGGCGGTTCCGCTGCGGTTGGTGAGCGTGACCCAGCCATTGAGGTCGAGCCGGTCGTCCCGGGCATTCAGTTCGGCCACGTAGTCGGCGCGCCACGACAAGCCGCCGGTCAGGTAGGACAATTCGAGGCTCTGCGCGCCCGCCGCCGCGTTCGCCAGCAGCATCACCAGCGTCGGCCGGTCGCGCAGTGTTTCCGGCACGCCGGGGAAGGCCAGGCGCCCCGGCACGCCGGTCTCGATGCGATCGGCAAAGCGCAGCACGACCCCGCCGTTGGTGGCGAGCACCGTCGCGCCCTCGCGCGTCTCCACCCCGGTGGTCGGATGGCTGCGAATGACGACGAGCTCGCGTCCGACGTATTTTTCCAGCAGCGTGCCCGGGCTCAGGAGATCGAAGTCGAAATTCTGCTCCAGCAGGCGGAACCCGGCGGGGTTCGTGAGATTGCGCAACTGCGCCGTCTCCGGCCGCATCTGCGCCGACACCTCGCGCCACGCGAGGCGGTCCGCCTCGCGCCCGAGCGTCACCCGGCGCGTATCCTTCACCAGGGCGAGGTTGTCGTTGTAGATGGTGAGCGCCATCGCCTGCTGATCCGCCGCGGTCGTGGCCGTCTCGCCGCGCGCCGCGGCGGTCGCCGCCGAGCACAGCGCGAGCAGCATGGCCAGCATGGTTCGGGAAACCGGATTGTGCCGCATGAAACCCTCCTCGCACGCGTTTGGCAAAAGTGCACATGATGACCGAATCGTACGAAACCGGGTTCATGGCGTTAGAATTGGACCACGAAAATCCCCTGCAGCCATGAGCTTCGACGACCCCAACCCTTCGCGCATCATCGGCGGCGGCATCAACACCAGCGATGCGCAGGAACCGGTGGTCGTCACGCAGATGCTCGGCGTGGACAACAGCGGCCCGGTGAGCGAGGAGACGCTGCGCGCGCGCTTCCTGTCGTTCGATCCCCTGTTCGATGGCGAGTCGCGACTGGTCGCCCATCAACTCGTGCTCCGCGGACCGACCGCCACGCCGGACGCGCCGCCGGAGCTGCGCCAGATGGACGAGGACATGCTGCTGACGGGCCTGTATTCCCTCGCCCAGGATGGCCTCACCGGAGAACTGCCCCTGCTGGTACGGGTCAGCAGCGACACCCTCTTCAGCGACCTGTTGCAGCAAGTCGACCAGGATGGCCTGATCTGGCTGGTCTCGCTGGAGAATGCGGAACATCTGCTGCGCGCGCTGGCACTGCAGGAAAGCGGCCTGACCTTCTGTCCCGAGCTCAATCGCCGCGATCCGCTGCTGCAGGGCAGCATGACGGCGTGGCGCTATCTTGTCTGGCGCGACGGCGAACCGCCCCCCGCCACGCGCGCCCGTCTCGTCGTCGAAGGACCGCACCGTGCGCCGAAATCCGGCCAATGGCCCGCCGGCACCTGGTTCAAGGGCGCCCTCGGCGCCGGCGACGCGCAACCCGGCATCAGCCGCGAGCAGGCGATGCAGCTCGACCTCCTGGCCATCGCCCAGCGCCAGTCGCTCGAAACGCTGATTCGCTTCTTCCGCCTCAACCCCGACCTGCAGCCGCGCCTGCTGGCGATCGCCAATTCGCCGGCCGGCGGGCTCAGCCGCCCTGCGGAATCGAGCGCACACGCACTCGTCATGCTCGGTCCGCAGCGTGCGGCGCGCAGCGCGACGCTGCTCGCGCTGGCGGGCCGTCAACCCACCGACGCCTCGCGCCATTACGCGATGACCGCACTGACGCGCGCGCTGTTTCTCGGCAAGGTGATCCGTCTGGGTGGCTCCGCCGTCAACGCATCGAGCGCGTTCGAGATCGGCCTGCTCTCCACCGCCCCGCATGCGCTCGGTCTTTCGCCGGAAATCCTCATTCGCAGGCTGCAGCTCTCGCCCGCCACCGCGCACGCGCTCGCCGGCAATACCTCGCAGGAAGGCACGCTGCTGCAATTGGTGCATGCCTGCGAGAAAAACGACCCCGCGGCGCTCGCCGACTACTCGCGCAGGCTCGGTATCGAGCTGCACCAGATCTCCATTGCCTATCTCGACGCCCTGATCGCCGCCTCCACGCTCGACGCCGCACTGCACTGACAGCGTAGAATGGCGGTTTTTGCTTACCGCCGCGCCATGCAGCCCACCCTGGTTTTCGACATCGAGACGATCCCCGACCTATCCGGCTTCGCGTCGGTCAACGGCATCGACGCGACCGCGCTGGCACCCGGCGAGCTCGCCGACATGGCGCGGCTGGCGCGCCGCCAGAAAACCGGCAGCGACTTCATGCCGCTGCACCTGCATCGCATCGTGGCGATTTCCTGCGTGCTGCGAAGCGGCGACCAGCTGCGCGTATGGTCGCTGGGCGATCCGGACAGCGGCGAAGCCGAATTGATCCGACGCTTCTACGACGGTATCGAGCGCTATACGCCACAACTGGTGTCGTGGAACGGCGGCGGCTTCGACCTGCCGGTGCTGCACTACCGCAGCCTGATCCACGGCGTCGCCGCCGCACGCTACTGGGACTGGGGCGACGACGACAAGGACTTCAAGTGGAACAACTATCTGTCGCGCTACCACACCCGCCATCTCGATCTCATGGACGTGCTCGCCATGTACCAGCCGCGCGCCAACGCACCGCTCGACGACATGGCCAAGCTGTGCGGCTTCCCCGGCAAGCTGGGAATGGACGGCTCCAAGGTGCTCGACGCGTTTCAGGCGGGTGACATCGACGCCATCCGCAATTATTGCGAGACCGACGTCATGAACACCTGGCTCGTCTACCTGCGCTTCCAGAAGATGCGCGGCACGCTCGGCGACGCCGGCTACGCCGCCGAAATCGAGCTTGCGCGCGGTACCGTTGCCGAGCATGCGGCAGCGCACTGGCAGGAATTCCTGGCAGCGTGGGCATGACCTGCACGGTCGACGTCCTTGCCCTCGACCACGCGGGCCACGGCGTCGCGCGCATCGACGGCAAGGTGACCTTCGTCGACGGCGCGCTGCCCGGCGAGCGGGTGGAGATCGCCGTCCATCGCAGGCACGCCAAGTACAATTCCGCCAACGCACTCGCCATCCTCAGGGCGAGCGCCCAGCGCGCCGAGCCACGCTGTCCGCATTTCGGCCGCTGCGGCGGCTGCTCCATGCAGCACCTCGAAGCCGGCGCGCAGGTCGCCGCCAAGCAGCGCGTGCTGGAGGAAAACCTCGCGCGCATCGGCAAGGCGCACCCCGACGTCATGCTCCCCGCCCTGCACGGACCCACCTGGGGCTACCGCCATCGCGCGCGCCTGTCGGTGCGGCGTGTCGCCAAGAAAGGCGGCGTCCTCGTCGGCTTCCACGAAAAGCGTTCCAGCTACATCGCCGACATGGATCGCTGCGAGGTGCTCGCCCCGGAGACTTCGGCGCTGATCCGCCCCCTGCGCGAACTCGTCACCGGGCTGTCGAATGCCGACCGTATTCCGCAGATCGAGATCGCGGTAGGCGACGCCATCACCGTGCTGGTATTCCGTCTCCTGGAGCCGTGGACCGACGACGACGCCGCGCGCGTGCGCGCCTTCGCCGACACCCACGGCGTGCAGATCTGGGAACAGAGGAAAGGTCCGGACACCGCACGGCCGTTCTGGCCCGACATCGCGCCGGAGCTCAGTTATCGCCTGCCTGAATTCGATCTCGTCATGCCGTTCCGGCCGACCGAATTCACCCAGGTCAACGCGGCGATGAACCGCGCCCTGGTGAGCCGTGCACTGCGCCTGCTCGATCCGCGACCGGACGAACGCATCGCCGACCTGTTCTGCGGCCTCGGCAACTTCACCCTGCCGATCGCACGCCGCGGCGCGGCCGTGCTCGGCATCGAGGGCAGCGCCGGGCTGGTCGCCCGCGCACGCGACAACGCCGTGCGCAACGGCCTGGTCGACGCGCGCTTCGAGGTCGACGACCTGTTCGGAATGACGCCGGAGAAATTCGCCGCGCTCGGGCACTTCGACAAGCTTCTCATCGACCCGCCCCGTTCCGGCGCCATCGAACTGATCAAAGCGCTGCCCGCATCGGGAGGGCCGCGCCGCATCGTCTACGTGTCCTGCGATCCGGCTACCCTGGCACGCGACACCGAGGTGCTGGTCCACGTCAAGGCCTATCGCCTGCGAGCCGCCGGGGTTGCCAACATGTTCCCCCATACGGCGCACGTCGAGTCGATCGCGCTGTTCGAGCGTCCGTGAGCGGAACCGGCCGGCAAGCGCAGACCACCGCCGGCCATCCCCATGCTCCGCCGGCTCCTGGCTCACGCCGCACCGATGAACGGTGGCGGCGCCGGATTCGTCCAGCGGCCCCGCGCAAGCCCGATCCCGGGCGTCGCGCGCCCTTCCATGCACAAGCGCGCGTAGTTCGTCCCCATTGCGCCGCGACGCCGCCGGAACAGTGATCCACTCCGGGCGTGGGGCCGGCGACGATGAACGACATCCGCCGTCGCCCCAATGACCTGGCCGAACCTCGCCGCCGACACGTCCAGGCCGTGGCCTGAGCGCTGGGGCGCGTAGGCCGCGCACGCCGGAAGACGCCGACCGGCTTTTCAGCCCCGCGAACGCCGGGGTCGGGTACGCGATTCGACCGGGTTCCGGCATGCTCCGGAACGGCGAGATCGGCTGCTGGATTTTTTTCTTGACAGCCCGGAAAAGCTTTCTTAAAGTAAGTAGTCAATTACTACTTATCCAGGACCGCCGCCTGGAACGAGCATGAATACCTCCCTGCAGCCCATACCTCGCGTACTGCTCGCCCTGGCGCTGCTGGGTGGTGGCGCGGCACACGCCGCCGGCGCACTGTCCCTGACCCAGGCACTGGTGCGCGCTGCGCAGGCCAACCCGGCGATCCTCCAGCAACAGGCGGAGGTGGAAAAGCAGACGCTGGAGCAAGTCGTCGCGCGCGGCCAACACCTGCCGCGGGTCGACCTCGATGCCGATTGGACGCGCCACGCCTATCCCAGCCTGATCACTCCGATCCGCGCATCGGGCGTCTTTCCGCCGCTGGATCGCGACGTCGCGAACGTCGGCCTGGCCCTGAGCCTGCCGCTCTACAGCGGCGGCAGGCTGGTCGCCGGCGAGGCGCTGGCCACGCACAACCGCGAGGCCGCACTGCAGTCACTGCGCGCCAGCGAACAGGATCTGCTGTTCAACGTCGTCGCGACGTATACCAAGGCGCTGCATTTCCGCGAACTGGGCACGGTGCTGGACGCCCGCATCAAGGCCCTGCTGCAGCAGGAAAAGGACATCGTCCTGCGCCTCGAACAGGGTCGCGCCGCCCGGCTCGACCTGATCCGCCTGCAGACCCGGCTGTCGCAGGCACGCTATGACAAGGTATCCGTCACCCAGGGCGCGGCGGACGCGCGTGCCCTGCTCGCGGTGCTGCTGGGAGAAGCCGGACCGGTGGCGCCGCTTGCCGATCTCGATGCGACCGCACCCGCGCTGCCGGAGACCGCGGACGCGGCGCTTGCGCGGGCGCTCGTGCGGCGCCCCGAACTGCGGAGGTTCGACGCCATGGGCCTGGCGGCAGAGCAGCGAGCCGCCATTGCGCGGGGCGAACGTCTGCCGCAGGTCAACCTGGCGGCGAAGGTCCAGGAGAGTTCGGGCAGCGACTGGACGGCTCACGACGACTGGAATCTGGGCCTGCGCCTGACCCTGCCGGTTTTCGACGGCGGCATCCGCAAGCGCCGCGTCGAGCAGGCCACGCTCGAACAGAGGCAGATGCGCCTGCAGCGCGACGACGTGCACAACCGCATCGCGAGCGAGGTCGAACAGGCGTTCGGCGCGCTGACCGAGGCACGCGCGCGGCTGGATTTCGCCACCCAGGGCGAGACCGAGGCACGCGAGGCCCTGCACATCGAGACCCTGCGCTATCAGAGCGGCGAGAGCACCATCACCGACCTGCTCGGCGCCGAGGCGGCGCTGTGGTCGGCCACCGCCAATCGCCTGCAGGCGGGCTACGACATCACCGCGAGCCAGGCACGCCTGCTGCGCGCGATGGGGGAACTCGCGCCGGACAGCTTCAAGTCAGCGGGCGCAGACGCCACGCAGGCCGTCGTCCCCCGCCTCGAACGATATCTCGCCTGGCATCGCTGCGGCTTCGACTGCAGCGGCCCCGGCGCGAAGACGCCCGCATCCGTCGCCGCATCGTTCCATCCGCGTCGCATCGCAGCCGACCATCCGGGACGCCCCCTTCAGCCAGGAGCAAGACTGTGAACAAGAAGATCGTGATCGCAGCCGCGGTCGCCGTAGTGGGCCTCGGCGTCGCTGCGCTGTGGCCGCTGCAGCCCTGGCGGGCGCCGGCGGACGAGGATGCGGTGTTCGCATCGGGAACGGTGGACGCCACCGAAGGCGTGGTGTCCTTCCGCGTGCCCGGCACGCTGCGCCGGCGCCCGGTGGAAGAAGGCAGCGCAGTCCAGGCCGGCGACCTGGTCGCGGCGCTCGACGACCGCGAGGCCCGCGCGCGCCTGCGGCAGGCGGAAGCCGCCCGGCAGGTCGCACAGGCGCGCCTCGCGGACCTGGAGCAGGGCTACCGCCCGCAGGAAATCGCCGAAGCGCGTGCCCAAGTCGAACAGGCACTGGCCAATCTGGCGCATCTGGAGGACGAGGCGAAACGCTCCGAAGCCCTGTTCGAAGGCGGCGCCACCAGCCGCCAGCGCCGGGATCGCGACCGCACCACGGCGGCCGTCGCCGCACAGCAGCACAAGGCCGCGCAGGAACGCCTGCAGCTGTTGCAGGGCGGCTACCGCCCCGAGACCATCCGCGCCGCGGCGGCGCAGCTCGAGGAGGCAGGCGCCGCGGTCGCGGCCGCGCGCATCGTGCTGGAGGATCTGCAGGCCGCCGTTCCGGTCGCCGGCGTGGTCACCCGCACCCATGCCGAGGTCGGCGAGACGCTCGGCGCGGGCCGCCCGGTGGCGAGCGTCACCGACGTCGCGCACCCATGGATCCGCGTCTACATCCCCGAGAACCTGATCGGCCGGGTACGCCTGGGCATGGCGGCCAGGGTGACCATCGACACCTTTCCCGATCGCGCATTCGCGGGGCGCGTGAGCTACGTCTCCTCGCAGGCGGAGTTCACGCCGAAGAACGTGCAGACGCAGGAAGAGCGCGTCAAGCTGGTGTTCGCGGTCAACGTGGCCGTGGACAACGCCGACGGCATCCTGAAGCCCGGCATGCCGGCCGACGTGGCGATCGCCGACGAGGCCCGGCCATGAGCGAAATCGCCATCCGCACCCGCGATCTTGGCCGCGCCTTCGGCGAATTCTGGGCGGTGCGCGGGCTGGATCTCGAGGTTCGACGCGGCGAGATTTTCGGCCTGGTCGGCCCCGACGGGGCCGGCAAGACCACCACCATGCGCATGCTCACCGGCATCCTCGCGGCGAGCAAGGGCGGCGCCGAGGTCGCGGGATTTTCCATCTCCGGCGGCGAGGAGGACATCAAGCGACGCATCAGCTACATGTCGCAGCGCTTCGGCCTGTACGGCGACCTCAGCGTCGAGGAGAACCTGCATTTTTACGCCGACCTCTACGAGGTGCCGCGGCGCGAGCGCGATCCCCTGGAGGAACGCCTGCTCGGTTTTTCCAACCTGACGCCGTTCCGCAAGCGCCTGGCGCGCAACCTGTCGGGCGGCATGAAGCAGAAGCTCGGGCTTGCCTGCGCACTCATCCACAAGCCGGAAATCCTGTTTCTGGACGAGCCGACCAACGGCGTCGACCCGGTGTCGCGGCGCGATTTCTGGCGCATCCTCTACGCCATGCTCAAGGAAGGCGTGACGATCTTCGTCTCCACCGCCTACCTCGACGAGGCCGAACGCTGCAGCCGGGTCGGGCTCATGCACCGTGGCCGTCTCATCCAGTGCGACACGCCGCAGCAGCTCAAGCTGGGCATGGGCGGCCAGTTTCTCGAACTGGAAATCGAGCGCCCGCGCGCGGCGCGCGAGGCGCTGGCCGCGCAATTCGGCGGCCAGCGCGTCAGCCTGTTCGGCGGCACACTGCACGTCCACGCCGACGACGACGCCGACGCCGAGGTCGCACTGCGCATCCTGGCACAGGCCGGCTTCGCCGTGCATTCGAAGAAACGCATCGTGCCGAGCCTGGAGGACGTGTTCATCCGCCACGTCGGCGAAGGCGAGGCACGCGGATGAACGCGCAGCCCGCCGTCGAAGTACGCGAACTGACGCGCCGGTTCGGCGGTTTCGTCGCCGTCGACCGCGTGTCGCTTACCGTGGCGAAGGGCGAAGTGTTCGGTTTTCTCGGCCCCAACGGCGCCGGCAAGTCGACCACCATCCGCATGCTGTGCGGGCTGTTGCTGCCGAGTTCGGGCGAAGGGCGGGTGGCGGGTTTCGACATCATGACCGAGTCCGAAACCATCAAGCACCACATCGGCTACATGTCGCAGAAGTTCTCCCTCTACGACGATCTCAGCGTGGAAGAGAACATCGATTTCTACACCGGCATCTACAACGTGCCGCGCACCAAGCGCCGCGAACGCAAGGACTGGGTGCTGGACATGGCGGGGCTCGCCGACAAGCGTCGTCTGCTCACCGGCGCGCTCGCCGGCGGCTGGAAGCAGCGCCTCGCGCTCGGCTGCGCGGTGCTGCACGAACCGCCCATCGTGTTCCTCGACGAACCCACTTCGGGCGTCGATCCGCTGTCACGGCGCCAGTTCTGGGATCTCATCGCGCAGATGTCCCATCGCGGCACCACGGTATTCGTCACCACCCACTACATGGAAGAGGCCGAATACTGCGACGCGCTCGCGCTCATCTACCGCGGCCGCATGATCGCCAAGGGCACGCCCGCCGAACTGAAAACCCTGATTCCGGAAGACATTCTCGAACTGCGCGTCGATCGTCCCTTCGAGGCGCTGGAACAGCTGGAAGCCTCCGGGCTGGTGAAGGACGTCGCGCTGTTCGGCGACACCCTGCACGCGGTGGTCGGCGATGCCGCAGCGGACGGCGCCACCGTGGGCGAATTCCTTGCCGGACGGGGGTTCGCGGCGCAGGGCATCGTCCAGGTGTTGCCGTCGATGGAAGACGTGTTCGTCTCGCTGATCGAACTCGAGGATCGCCGCGAACAGGAGAAAGCGTCATGAAACCGCGCGCCTTTTCCTGGATCCGCCTGTGGGCGCTGGTGAGGAAGGAATTCATCCACATCCTGCGCGATCCGCGTTCGCTGGCGATGGCCTTCCTCATGCCGCTGATCCTGCTGATCCTGTTCGGCTACGCCATCACCATGGACATCAAGACGCTCAATCTCGCGGTCTACGACCAGGACCGGAGCGCCACCAGCCGCCTGTACCTGGAAGGCTTTCCGGCGTCGAGCTATTTCACCGTAGTGGCCGCGGTCGACAGCCATGCGGCGGCACGCGAGGAACTCGACCGCGGGCGGGCGCATCTCGCGCTGGTGATTCCCAGGCACTTCGCACGCGACCTCGAACAGGGGCACGGTCCACAGGTGCAGATCCTGGCCGACGGCTCGGACGCCAACACCGCGACCATCGCGCTGGGCTACGTCGAGGCGATCACCAAGCGCTTCAGCGGCGCGCGCGAGGGGCGCGCGATCGAGCTCGCCGTCGATAACTGGGTGCGGGTCTGGTACAACCCGGAGCTGAAAAGCCGCTGGTTCATCATTCCCGGCCTCATCGCGGTCATCATGACCGTGATCACCGCGTTGCTGACTTCGCTCACCGTCTCGCGCGAGTGGGAGAGCGGCACCATGGAGCAGCTGATCGCCACGCCGGTGCAGCCGCTCGAACTCTTCCTCGGCAAGATGGCGCCGTACTTCGTCATCGGCGTCGCCGACGTGCTGTTCTCGGTGGCGATGGGAGTGGGGGTATTCGGCGTTCCGCTCAGGGGCAGCTTTCCTTTCCTGCTCGGCGTCACCGCGATGTTCCTGGTCGGCGGCCTCAGCCTCGGCATCATGGTCTCCACCATCGCACGCTCGCAGCTCGTCGCGAGCCAGCTCGCCATGGTGGTCACCTTCCTGCCCGCCTTCCTGCTGTCCGGCTTCCTGTATTCCATCGACAACATGCCGCGCTTCCTGCAGGCGGTCACCCACGTGGTCCAGGCACGCTATTTCGTCGAGGTGCTAAAGAACATCTTTCTCAAGGCCAGTCCACCGTCGTTCGTTGCATACGACCTGATTTTTCTGGGCCTGTTCGCGGTGGTGGTATTCGCCGTCGCGCTGGGCAAGTTTCGCAAGAAGCTGCGCTGAGGACGCCATGTGGGAGCGCATCTACCGCATGCTGGTGAAGGAGTTCATCCAGGTTCTGCGCGACCCGCGCATGAAGGCGCTGATCTTCGTCATGCCGGTGGTGCAGCTGATCATGTTCGGCTACGCCGTGACCACCGACGTCGAGCACATCAAGACGGCGGTGTGCGACCTCGACAAGAGCCCGCAAAGCCGCGCCCTGATCGAGCGTTTCACCGCATCCGGGTATTTCACCGTGGTGGCGCACGTCGAGCGCCCGGGCGAGCTGGGCGAGCTGCTCGACCGCGGCAAGGCGACCATCGCCATCCAGATCAACCGCGGCTTCGCCGACGACCTGCGCACGGGCCGGCAGGCGGCGATCCAGACGCTGGTCGACGGCACCGATTCCAACACCGGCACCGTAGCGATGGACTACGCGCAACGCATCACCCAGGCGTATGCCCGCGAATGGATGGGCGAGATCGACGCTTCCCCGGTGGAACTGCGCTCGCGCGCCTGGTTCAACCCCGACCTCAGGAGCCGCTATTTCAACGTACCCGGCGTGATCGCCGTCGTGCTGCTGCTGATTTCGCTGCTGCTCACCGCGATGGCCATCGTGCGCGAACGCGAGATCGGCACCATGGAACAGCTGATGGTCACGCCGATCCGCCCGCTCGAACTCATCCTCGGCAAGACCCTGCCCTTCGTGCTGATCAGCTTCGTCGACGTGCTGGTCGTGACCGCGATCGGCGTCAACTGGTTCGACGTCCCGATCCGCGGCAGCGTGATGCTGCTGCTGTTCGGCTCCGCCCTGTACCTGATGTCCACCATCGGCATCGGCCTGTTCATCTCGACCATCTCGCAGACCCAGCAGCAGGCCCTGATGTCCTCGTTCTTCTTCTACCTGCCCGCGGTGCTGCTGTCCGGTTTCATGTTTCCCATCTCGAACATGCCGGAGCCGGCGCAATGGCTCACCTATCTCAATCCGCTGCGCTATTTCCTGGAGATCATTCGCGCAATCTTCCTCAAGGGCAGCGGACTGGACGCCCTCTGGCCCCAGTTCGCCGCCCTCGCGGCACTCGGCACCGCGCTTCTCACCATCAGTTCGCTTCGTTTCCAGAAAAGGATGACCTGACATGAAAGAACGACTGTTCGCAGCCCTCGGCCTGTTCATCGCGGCCACCGCCGTCCATGCCGCCGAACCGCCCGCCTGCGGAAGATCATGAAGGAGCTCGGCCGCAACATGCAGGTCGTCACCGATGGTATTTCCCGCGAGGATCGGGAACTGGTGGCGAAAACCGCATTCCGGCTTTCGCCGTCGGCCGCAGCCAGGGGATCATCTACCACCTGTATCGTCCACGGCGAAACGGCCGCCGCGGATGCACGTGCCGAGAAGCTCGCTGCCATGCGCGGCTGGAACGTGACGGTTCCCGAGCCCGGCACGACGCTGCACTGGCCCCCGCACGCAAAGGAAGCACGCGATGACTGACCATACCGACCAGCCGGCATTGCACGAGGCGATCCTCGGCAGCGCCGCCTATCGCCTGGCGCATGAGGATCTCGAATTCCTCGCCATGGACGACCTGCGTCCGGTGCGCCTGCAACTCGAACTCCTCAAGCCCGAGCACGCGCTGCGCGAGGAAGGCATCGACTCCACCGTCGTCGTCTTCGGCAGCGCGCGCATCGCCGCACCCGATGCGGCCCAGGCGGCAGGGAGCGACCCCCGTGCGCGCGACCATGCGCGTTACTACGAAGAAGCGCGGCGTTTCGCGCACCAGGTGTCGACGCGATTCCAGCAGGCGGGACGGCGCGACTTCGTCGTCGTCACCGGTGGCGGCCCGGGCATCATGGAAGCGGCCAACCGCGGCGCGTTCGAGGCCGGCGCGCGCTCGATCGGCCTCAACATCACACTGCCCTGCGAACAGGCGCCCAATCCCTACATCAGCCCGGAGCTGGCGTTCCGCTTCCGCTACTTCGCTCTGCGCAAGATGCATTTTCTGCTGCGCGCACGTGCGCTGGTGGCGTTTCCAGGCGGCTTCGGCACGCTCGACGAACTGTTCGAGGTGCTGACCCTGGTACAGACCGGCAAGATGGCGCGCATTCCCATCGTGCTGGCCGGCACGGCATACTGGAACCGCGTCGTCGACTTCGATTATCTGCTGGAGGAGGGCTTCGTCAGTCCGTCCGATCTGGAGCTCTTCGTTCGCGTGGACACGGCGGAACAGATCATCGCCGCGCTGGAGACGTTCTACGCCCGTCGCCCTCCACCTTGACATCGCGCGAATTGCCGCCCCCTTCAACGGACGCACGCGCCTTGGCACGGTTCGAGATCCGCCGTCTCCAGGGTGCGCGTCGCCCGGCTCACTCGTGCCGCAACGCGTCGATCGGGTCGAGCTGCGCCGCGCGGCGTGCGGGGAAGAAGCCGAATATTACGCCGATGCCGGCGGAAAACAGGAAGGACAGCAAATTGATGGCCGGGTCGAAGATGTAGGGAATCTGCATCAGGCCGGCAAGGGTGATCGATGCCGCGGTGGCCAGCGCGATGCCGACGAGGCCGCCGAGGCTCGCCAGCACCACCGCCTCGATGAGGAACTGCAGCAGCACTTCGCGTTCCAGCGCGCCGATGGCGAGACGGATGCCGATTTCACGGGTACGCTCGGTCACCGACACCAGCATGATGTTCATGATGCCGATGCCGCCGACGAGCAGGCTCACCGCGGCGACGGCGCCTAGCAGCATGGTGAGGATGCGCGTGGTGCTGGTGAGCATTTCCGCGATCTGCCGGGTGTCCATCACACGGAAATCGTCGTCCTCGTTCTCCCCGATATTGCGCCGCTCGCGCAGCAGTTCGCTGAGTTGGCGCTTGGTCGCATCGATCGAGGCTCCCGCCTTCACCGAAACGCTCAGGCGCGTGATGTCGATACTGCCGGCAAGACGGCGCTGCACCGTGCGCAGCGGCATCACCACGGTATCGTCCTGGTCCGATCCCATCGCCGATTGGCCCTTGGGCTTGAGCAGACCGATCACCTCGCAGGAAAACTGCTTGACACGGATGTCGCTGCCGACCGGATTCTGTCCGCCAAAGAGTTTTTCGCGCACCGTCTCGCCGATCACGCACACCGCCTTGCCGGCGCGCTCCTCCGCGTCGTTGAAGGTACGCCCCGCAGCAAGCGTCCAGTTGCCGGCCTGGAAATATTCATTGGTGCTGCCGGTGACGATGGTGGACCAGTTGTTGGCCTGGTACACCACCGTCGCCACCTTGCTGACCACCGGCGCCACCACGTCGATGGCGGAAATCTGGCCGTGAATGGCCTCGATGTCGCTGTTCTTGAATGGAGGCGCGCCCTCGGAACCGGGCCCGAAGCGCTGCCCCGGCATCACCATCAGAAGATTGCTGCCCATGCTGGCGATCTGGTCCGACACGGAGCGCGTCGCGCCGTTGCCGAGCGTGACCATGGTGATGACCGCGGCGACGCCGATGACGATGCCGAGGATGGTGAGAAAGGAGCGCAGCAGGTTGCGCCGGATCGCCCGCAGGGCGAGGAGCAGGGTGTTCCACAGCATCAGGCGTCGTCCTCGTTGCGGCGATCGCTGTCAATGCGTCCATCGACGAAGTGCACCACGCGTTTGGCGTACGCGGCCATCTCCGGCTCGTGCGTCACCATCAGCACGGTAATGCCGCGATCGCGATTCAGCCCGCGGATGAGTTCCATGATCTCGACGCTGTTGACGCTGTCGAGGTTGCCGGTGGGTTCGTCGGCCAGCAGCACCTGCGGATGCGTGACGATGGCGCGTGCAATGGCGACGCGCTGCTGCTGGCCGCCGGACAGCTCGCCCGGCGTGTGGTGTTCCCAGCCGGCCAGACCGACCTGCGCGAGCGCGGCGCGTGCGGCGGCATGTCGCTTGGCGGCGGGTTCGCCGCGGTAGATGAGCGGCAGTTCGACGTTCTCCAGCGCGGTCGTGCGTGCGAGCAGGTTGAAACCCTGGAACACGAAGCCGAGGTAATGGCGACGCAACAGCGCGCGCCCGTTGCGCGTCAGGTTTTCGACCTTCATGCCATCGAAAACGTAGCTGCCCGCGGTCGGCATATCGAGGCAGCCGATGATGTTCATCACGGTGGACTTGCCGGAGCCGCTCGGCCCCATGATGGCGACGAAATCCCCCGTCTCCACCTCGAGATCGACGCCACGCAACGCCTGGAACGCAGCCTGGCCGCGGCCGTAGGTCTTGGTGACGCCGGCGAGCCGAATCAGCGGGCCGTCGTTCATTTCGGGGTACGCACGGCCTCGATGATCACCGCCATGCCGGGCTCGAGTTCGCCGCCGACGATCTCGGTCACGCGACCATTGGTCGTCCCGGTCTGCACGTCGAGCCCGACCGGCTGGCCGTCACGCAGCGTCCACACGCGCGGCGTGCCGCTCGGTGCGGAACGCGCCTTCGGGACCTGCCGCGGGGGACGTGGCATCAGCATGCCGGCAACGCCCCTGGATGCCTGTTTCGGCGCGGCGCCCGTCGTCGCCGGCGTGAAGCGCAGCGCGCCGTTCGGCACCAGCAGGGCGTTTTCGCGGACCAGCGTGGTGATTTCAGCGGTGCCGGTCATGCCGGGGCGCAGGCTGAGATCGGTATTGTCGACGTCGAGTACCGTACGGTATGAAATCACTCCGTCCTGCGACTGCGAGCCGAAGCCGACGCGCCGGATGACGGCGGCATACTGCCGCCCCGGCCAGGCATCGACGCTGAACACCGCCTGCTGGCCCGCCTTCACCTGGGCCACATCCGCCTCGTCGACGGCGACCTGCAACTCCATCTGGGTGAGATCCTGGGCGAGCTTGAAGAGCACAGGTGCCTGGAACGATGCCGCCACCGTCTGCCCCGGGTCGACCTCGCGCGACAGCACCACCCCGTTGATGGGTGAGCGGATGTGCGCCTTGCCCAGATTGGTTTCATCCGACTGCAGGGTGGCACGCGCCTGCGTAACGCTTGCGCGCGCGCTCGCCTCGTTGGCCTCCGCGCGCGCGAGATTCGCCACGGCGGCGTCCATCTCCGCCTGCGAAGGCACCTTGCCATCCGACAGCTGCGCCACCTTCCGGTAACGCTCCAGCGTGGCGCGCGCCTCGGCGACCGTGGCCTGCATCTGCATCACCTGCGCCTCCGCCGCGACCAGATTCGCACGCGAGCGGGCGACCGCGTCGTGCAGCTTGGAAAGATCGAGCTGTGCCAGCACCTGCCCCTTCTCCACGCTGTCGTTGTCGTCGACGAACACCTTCTCGACGATACCCGACAGCTCACTGCCGACATCGACCGTGTTGGTCGGCTGCAGGTTGCCGGTCGCGGAGACCTTGACCGTCAGCGTACCGACGCTCGCTTCCTCGGTCCGGTACTGCGGCTGCGTCGCCGCATCGTCGGCGCGCATCGCGACGTAGGCCAGCCCCGCCGCGAGCAGCACGGCCGCGCCCCCCAGCCATTTCCAGCGACGCGAGCGCGTAGTCGTCGCATCGCCGGCAAGCAGCGTCCTGGCCGAGGTCGCGGAACGGGTCGTGGAGGTGTTCATGGTGTGTCCTGAGCGAGAGTCGATGTCGGTGCCGCGGGAGACCAGCCGCCGCCCAGCGCCTTGTACAGGCGGACCAGTGCCGCGATGCCGTCCGCGCGCGTGCCGGCGAGCCCGTCCTGCAGCGACAGCACGCTGCGTTCGGTGTCGAGTACGGCCTGAAAGTCGATGAGCCCGGCACTGTAGCGGTCGCGCGCCAGCGCAGCCGCGCTGCGCGCCGCGTCGAACCCGGCCGTCAGCGCCTGCTCGCGTTCGCGGCTGCGCGCCAGCGCGACGAGCGCGTTCTCCACGTCTTCCAGCGCCGCGAGCACGGTGGCTTCATACGCCGCCTGCGCGCGCTCGCGCACCGCATCCTGGATTTCCGCCTGCGCACGCAGGCGGCCGGCGTCGAAAATGGGTGCGCCCAGTGCGGCGAGCAGCGAATGGGTACCCGCCCCGCCCTCACCGAGGCCGGCGACGGTCAGCGCCTCCAGGCCGATGGAGCCGGATAGCCGGATGGCCGGATAACGCGCCGCTTCGGCCACTCCCAGCCGCGCGGTTTCCGCCGCGAGCGCGCGCTCCGCCGCGCGCACGTCGGGGCGCTGCCTGAGCGTATCCGCGGGAATGCCAACGGCGATCGACGCCGGCGCCTGCGGCAGCCCGGCACCGGCGGCAAGCCGCGTCCCCAGGCTGCCGGGCGCCTGCCCCAGGAGCACCGCAAGACGATGCTCGGCAGCCGCGAGCGCCGATTCCAGCGTGGGAATCTGCGCACGCGTCTGCTCCAGGTTGGCGCGCGCCTGCTCAACGTCCTGGCGGCTCACCAGCCCCGCCTGCGCGCGCCAATCGGTCAGCTGCAGCGTCTCGGCCTGGCTCGCCAGGTTGTCGCGCGCAATCGCGAGGCGCAATTGATATCCCCGCAAGTCCACGTAGTTGAGCGCCACCTCGGCCGCCAATGACACCTGCGCAGCGTCCAGATTCGCCTCGCTCGCCTCCACGTCCGCCTCGGCCGCCTCGACGCTGCGCCGCACGCCGCCGAACACGTCGAGTTCCCAACTCGCATCGAAACCCGCGGCAAAGGCATTGCGCGTGCTGCCGCCACCCAGCGTCTCGCTGGACCGGGTACGCCGCGCCGTGCCCGATGCATCGACCCCGGGGAAGCGGCCGGCCGCTGCCACCGTATGCCGCAGGCGCGCCTCGCGCAGGCGCGTCTGTGCACTCGCAAGATCGGGGTTCGCCTGCAGCGCCTGTTCCACCAGCTCGGACAACAGCGGATCCCCGAACGCCTGCCACCAGCGGCTGAGATCACCGGGTGCGTCGGGACGCGCCACCGCGGTGCTGTCCGGCGCGCGGCTCCAGCCTGCCGGCGCCGCGGCCGGCGGCGCCTGGTAATCGGGTCCGAGCAGGGCGCAGCCCGCGAGGCCGCCACTTGCCAGCAGGACAAGCTTGAATACGGAATGACGCAGGGTCATGGAAATATCGTCGAGACTGAGTGATCCAGTGTGCGGCTTCGCCACGTGCGACGTCGGCACTTCGCGCAAGCCACGCCTCCCGCTGTGCGGCGGTCGGCAGATTGGAGCACCGCCGCCGTCAAACGTTCACGAGGACATGCAAGTGCCGCATCCGGCGGCCGAATCCCGGCGTGGAAAGCGTGGACGGCGGCGCGGAACGCAGACGTCCGCGCCATGATAGCGACGACTTACCTTTCTTGCAAGATAATTTGCTGCTACGATGGGCCTATTGTCCGAAGGCCCCGCCATGACTCCATCCCGCCCGCGTCCGCGCCATGCCTGGTCGGAAAGTCACGCACCCGACACCCTGCCGCTCATCCTGCATCTGCATCATGCGCGCGAAACGGCGTTTGCCCGGGTTCGCCCGATCCTGGCACGACACGGCCTCACGCCCGCGGAATTCGACGTGCTCGCAACGCTGCGCAACGCGCCCGCACCGCACCGGCTCACGCCATCGGAGCTGCGGGATTGCCTGCTCATCACTTCGGGCGGACTGACGAAGGTCATGCGACAACTGGAAGCGCGCAATCTCGTATCGCGCTCGCAGGATCCGCGCGACCAGCGCATCAAGCCCATCCAGCTGACGCACACGGGCCGGACGCTGATCGAACGTGCGATGGCGGAAATGAGCACCGCCGCCGACGCCTGGCTGCGAGACATCCTGGACGCCGAGGAGATCGCCAGGTTGAGCATCCTGCTGCAACGGCTCGCCGACGCGCCAGAGCCCGCCTCCGGCTGAAATGCCCCCGGCCGGGCACCGTCTGCGGGTTACACTGCGCAGGCGGAGCTCCAAGACAAACAACACATCCTCGACCTCGCACGGGAAACCCCATGTCCAGATCCCTGACGCTCGTCGCACCCGCGCTGCTTCTGCTTTCCGCCTGTCGCAGTGAAACGCCGCCATCGGTGGAAAGCGGGCCGCCCTGGGTACTGACCGTACCCGCCCGCATCGATGGCACGACGGGACTCGAGCTCACCGGCACGGTACGCGCGCGCCACGAAACCCCGGTTGCGTTCCAGGTCGGTGGGCGCATCGCCACGCGGCACGTCGACGCCGGACAGCGCGTGAAGCGTGGGACCGTGCTGTTCCGGCTCGACCCGCGCGATCTCGAGCAGGCGGTTCAGGCCGCCGCCGCCGAGCATGCCGCGGCGCTCGCGTCGCTGCGCCTCGCGCAGGATGACGCCACCCGCAACCGCACCCTGCAGGCCCAGGCTTTCGTCAGCCGCCAGGCGCTCGACCGTACCGAACTCATGGTACGCGAGGCCCAGGCGCGCGTGGATGCCGCGCACGCCAATCTGCAGCAGGCGCGCCACGCACGCGGTTATGCGGCGCTGGCCGCGGCCGCGGATGGCGTCATGGTGAGCGTCGGCGGCGAGCCGGGACAGGTGGTGGCCGCCGGCCAGCCGGTCGCCTTGCTCGCACACGACGGTGCGCGCGAAATCGAAGTATCCTTTCCCGAGCACGTCGCACCTCCACCCGTGGCCGAGGCATTGCAGGCGGATGGTTCGCTGCTCGCGCTCACGCTCCGCGAAACCGCCGGCGCCGCCGATCCCGACAGCCGCACCTGGCGCAGCCGCTACCGCGTCGACGGCGACGCCGGCGCCCTCGCGCTCGGCAGCGTCGTCCGCGTGCGCTTCGCCCCCCGCGACGCTGAAGGCGTGCTGACGGTACCGTTGGGCGCACTCGACGAGCGCGCCCATGGCGCGCGCGTGTGGCAGATCGTCGACGGCAGCGTGCAGCCGGTGCCGGTCGCCGTAGTCGGGCTGGACGCCGAGGCCGCGCACATCCGCGCGCACCTCGCGCCCGGCAGCCGCATCGTCGCGCTGGGCGCACACCTGCTCGAGCCCGGCATGGCGGTGCGGGAGCGCCGCCAATGAGTTTCCCCAACCTGTCGGCGCTCGCCGTACGCGAGCGCGCCATCACGCTGTTCTTTCTGCTGGCTGCGGTCGCCGCGGGCCTGTATGCCTTTCTTTCACTCGGTCGCGCCGAGGATCCCGCGTTCACCGTGCGCGTCGTGATGGTGTCGGTGGTCTGGCCCGGCGCCACGCCGGATACCCTGCAGCAGCAGGTGGTGGATCGCCTGGAAAAGCGCATCCAGGAAATCGATCATCTGTACCGTATCGAAACCGTGGTGCATCCAGGCCGCGCCGACCTGCAGGTCGAGTTCCACGACCACGCGCCCAACCACATCATTCCCGACCTCTTCTACGAGGTGCGCAAACGCATGCAGGACGAGGCCAGGAAACTGCCGCCCGGGGTCATCGGGCCGCTGGTCAACGACGATTTCTCCGACGTGTATTTCAGCCTCATCGCGCTGACCGCACCGGGCATGCCGATGCGCGATCTGGTGCGCGAGGCGGAATCCGTGCGCAACCGGCTGCAGCGCGTCGACGGCGTACACAAGGCGCTGCTGCTGGGGGAGCGCAGCGAACGCGTGTTCGTCGATTTCGACATGGCGCGGCTGCACAGCCTCGATCTTTCCCCGCAGGCGGTGTTCGATGCCATCGACGCCCACAACCGCCTGCTGCCGGTTGGCCGCATCGAGACCCGCGGGCCGCGCGTGTACCTGCGCATGGATGCCGATCTCGGCGACCCCTCGGCATTGGCCGCGGTGCCGCTGCGCATCGGCGAGCACCTGCTGCGCCTGTCGGACATCGCCACCGTGCGGCGCGGCTACGAGACGCCGCCTTCCTATCTGGTGCGCGCACATGGCGCAGACGCGATCCTTCTCGGCGTGGTGATGCGCCGCGGCGAGAATGGCCTGCATCTCGGCGAACGCCTCGATGCCTTCTTCGCCTCCGAGCGCGAGCGCCTGCCGCTGGGCGTCTCGCTCACCCCGCTCACCAACCAGGCGGAATCCATCGCCGCCGCGGTAAACCTGTTCCAGATCAAGTTTCTCGTCGCCGTCGCCGTCGTCATCGCCGTCAGCGTGCTCGCCATCGGCCTGCGCGCCGGCCTGGTCGTCGGCATCGCCATTCCGGTGACGCTCGGCCTCACCTTCCTGGTGATGCTGCTGCGCGGCATCAACCTCGACCGCATCACCCTGGGGGCGCTCATCATCGCCCTCGGCCTGCTGGTCGACGATGCCATCATCGCCATCGAGATGATGATCGTGAAGATGGAGGAAGGCTGGGACCGCATTCGCGCCGCGTCCCACGCGTGGAACGTGACCGCGGCGCCGATGCTGTTCGGTACCCTGGTCACGGTCGCCGGTTTCGTGCCGATCGGCTTCGCGCAGTCGGGGGTCGGCGAATACGCCGGCAACATCTTCTGGGTGCTGGGCATCGCCCTCCTCGTGTCGTGGCTGGTCGCGGTGACCTTCACCCCCTATCTCGGCGTCAAGCTGCTGCCCGACTACGGGAGGGGAGCGCACGCCGGCGGCGGCCTGTATCAGACGCCTTTCTACCGGCGGCTGCGTGCGCTGATCGAATGGTGCGTCGCCCGCCGCAAGACCGTCGTGGCCGGCACCCTCGGCCTGCTCGTGCTTGCCGCTGCCGGCATGGCCGGTCCGGTGGAAAAGCAGTTCTTCCCCGGCTCCGACCGCACCGAAGTGCTGGTGAGCGTCTATCTGCCGCAAGGCAGCGCCATCGGCGCCACCGACGCGACCACGCGCAAGCTCGAAGCCATTCTCGCGAAAATGCCCGAGGTGCGCACCCTGTCGAGCTACGTCGGCGCCGGTGCACCGCGCTTCTTCATTTCGGCCAACCCGGAACAGCCGGATCCCGCGTTCGCGAAAATCATCGCCGTCACGCGGGACGTCGCAGCGCGCGACCGCGTCATGGCGACGCTGGAACGACACGTCGCGGATGGCGACTTCGCGGAGGCGCGCATACGCGTCACGCGGCTGTTCTATGGCCCGCCGGTGATCTGGCCGGTGAGCTTCCGCGTCGTCGGACCCGACCTCCTCGAACTGCGCCGCCTCGGTCATGCGGTGCGCGAGGTGATGCGCGCCGATCCACACATCCGTGATGCGCACCTGGAATGGGACGAGCGCGTGCCGGTACTGCACCTGACGGCCGATCCCGATCGCCTGCGCCTGCTCGGCCTCACCCCGAACGAAGTCGCGCAACAACTGCAGTTCCAGCTCGACGGCACCGCCGTCACCATCGTGCGGCAGGATCTGCGCAGCGTCGAAGTCCATGCGCGCGGACGCGCGGCGGATGCCGGCCGGCCCGAGGCGATCGAATTGCGCACGCGCGATGGCCGCATCGTGTCGCTCGCGCAGCTCGGCAGCCTGGACGTGCGTTTCGAAGATCCGGTGATCCGCCGCTACAACCGCGAGCCCTTCGTCGCCATCCATGCCGATATCCGCGGCGCGCAGCCCAATGACGTCAGCGCCGCCGTGTGGACCGGCCTGGCAACGCTGCGCGCATCGCTGCCGCCCGGCTACCACATCGACGTCGGCGGCTCGGTCGAGCAATCGGGCAAGGCCGACGCATCGATCAACCGCCTGATGCCGGCGATGCTCGCGCTGACCCTCATTTTCGTCATGCTGCAGATGCGCTCGTTCAGCGGCAGCTTCGTCGTCGTCGCCACCGCGCCACTCGGCATCATCGGTGCCGTCGCCGCGCTGCTGCTGTTCCACCAGCCGTTCGGCTTCGTCGCCCTGCTGGGCCTCATCGGACTGGCCGGCATTCTCATGCGCAACACCCTCATCCTCACCCAGCAGGTATCCGACAATTTCAACGAAGGCATGCCGGCCGCCACGGCGGTCGTCGAAGCCGCGGTGCGGCGCACCCGCCCCGTGGTGCTCACCGCGCTGGCCGCCATTTTCGCCTTCGTGCCGCTCACCCTCGACAGCTTCTGGGGACCGCTCGCCTACGTCCTCATCGGCGGCATCGCTGTCGGTACGCTCATCACCCTGCTGTTCGTACCGGCCCTGTATGCGCTGTGGTTCCGCATCGATCCGGACGCGCCCCCGCGTGGCGGAGTCCACCGATCCCCCATCGCCCCGGGTCCGCCGACGCTCAAGCCGCGCCGCAGCGTGCCGTAAAGCGCTCTACGAGCGCGTACCGGCCCGCCCCAACCCGGTTGGTGGATTGATGCCGCGGGCCCGCTACGCTTCGACCATCGTCCCGTGCCGCGGGCGCATTTTCAGGGAGTGCTCATGTCCTACTTGCAGAACAAATGGAGCGAATACGCGCGACAGGCCAATCCCGCCCGCCGTTACGTCAACCAGCGCGAATTCGAGGCGGACTGGATCTACAGCCTGCGCCGGCGCTATCGGGTGTCACAGGAGGCGCTGGCGACGCTGGCGAGCGTATCGGTGACGACGGTGCAGAACTGGGAAAACCCGCGCAGCGCCAAGGCGATCGCCGCGCACAACCAGGCACGCCTGCGCGACATCGAGCGCGCGCTGTGGATCAAGGCGCACGTCACCCTGCTCGATCCCTGCCCGCCTTACATCAAGGCGCTGTACGACCTGATGAGCGCGAGCAAGGACGAAAGCGCGCAGGCACTGGCGGAATATCTGGTCGGCACGATGCCCGCGGACGATCCCGGGCGCGCGCGCCTGCTGCACTGGGCGAGCCTTTCCTACAGCATCGGCGAGCCCGGTTCGCCGCGCGCACGCAGCCTTTCCGATGCGGCGCTGGAGGCGCTGGCGGTCAACGACAACCGCCTGTCGGCCGCCATCGAGAACGAAATCCTGGGCAGCCGGTTCGAGGATCTGCTGGCACTGCCCGCCGGGGACGCGCGCCGGCAGGCAGGCGTGAAATTGATGCGCGCCTGCGAGAATCTCTTCCAGCGCGACCGGCAGCCCGCCTATCTGTGGAACGCATTGGAGGTCGCATGCCGAGCCCCGCTCGAGACCAGCGAAGTGTTTCGCCTCGCCCAGGCCCTGGTGACGCTGCAGGGCCTTGCAACGGTGCGCCACCGCGTCCGCGGCGAAGCCAGGTTCGAGGCGGCGCGGCTGGTGTTCGAAGACAGCGCGACGCGCAATTGAGCGGGGGAGCCGCCATGAAACGGATGAAAACCCTCCTGTACACGGGTCTCGTGCTTCTCGCCGGCGCGCTGCCGTGCGGCGCGAGCGTGGCGCAATCCGCCGCACTCCCCGCGAGCACCACGCAGGTGCCGCCTGCGCCGTCCAGCGAGGTCATACGCGTGGCCTGGGACCGGGTCGGTACCGAGGCCTGAGACCCGCCTCGTCCGGCAGCGGGGCGCGGCCGAACCCGGCGCCGCGCTGTCGACCAGGGTCGGCCCTCGCTGTTCTTGCGGCAATACTCGCGCCGGTCAGGACGCGGCGCCGTGCAACGCCCGCAGATACGCGACGTCGACATACGGGCGCCGCAGATCCGGCCCGGCGATGACGCGGTTGGGCGCATCGGGTTCGCCGAGATCGGACAGCACCACCGCGGCCCCGCTGAAATCGTGGTCGAGCGTGTAGTCGTTGACCGTCACCAGCGTCTTGAGTCCGGCACCAAGGCTTGCACGCAGGCCGTTCTCGGAATCCTCGAAGGCCAGGCAGTCGGCTGCCTCCAGGCCGAGTTTCTGCAGTGCGTAATGGTAGATGTCGGGCGCGGGCTTCTTCGCCGGCACGACGTCGCCGGCGGCGATCACCTCGAACCAGTCCGTCGTCCCGCGTCCGAGACTGTGCTCCAGCAGCGCGCCGACGTTTTCCGGAGTGGTGGTGGTAGCGATCGCCAGGCGCAGTCCGACCGCACGCGCTTCCAGCAGCAGGCGTTTCACGCCCGTCCGCAGCGGGATGCCGCCTTCTGCCGCACGTGTCGTGTAGTGGCGCGTCTTGGCCTGGTGCAAGCCAGCGACCAGTCCATCGAAATCGGCCGGCTTGCCGTAGTCCGGCCGGTACCGGTCGACGTAGTGCCTCATGCGCTCCTTGCCGCCGGTGACGGCGAGCAGCTCGCCATAGAGCGAGACGTCCCAGTGCCAGTCGAGCCCGGCGTCGGCGAAAGCCTGGTTGAAGGCCGGACGATGGCCGTCACGCTCGGTGTCGGCGAGCGTGCCGTCGACGTCGAAGAGGAGAGCTTGGAGTGTCATCGGGTTGCGGGAGGTGAAGGTTTCTGATATTTAACTACGTTGGATTTGTTTGGGCTTCGCCCGTGACACGCTGACTTGTGAGAGAGTGAGATGGCAGAGACTTTGATGCGCTTTGAGCCTTACAAGGCCAAAAAAGGCGAAGAATACATGAACGCGAAGCAGCTCGCGCATTTTCGCAAAATGCTCGAGGCCTGGAAAGCCGAATTATCGCAGGACATCGATACCACGCTCCATTCCATGCAGGACGAACAGACCGTGTTCGCCGACCCCAACGACCGCGCCACGCAGGAATCCGACATGGCGCTGGAACTGCGCAGCCGCGACCGCGAGCGCAAACTGATCAAGAAGATCAACGAGACCATTGCCAAGATCGACAGCGGCGATTACGGCTATTGCGAAGGCTGTGGGATCGAGATCGGCCTGGAACGCCTGCAGGCCCGACCGACCGCCAATCTGTGCATCGACTGCAAGACGCTCGAGGAAATCCGCGAGCGCCAGGTCGCCAAGTAAGCCCGTCATGTCCGACACCAGCGAATTCGACCGCTATTACAACGGACTGCTCTACAGCGTCATGCGCTGGGACCAGCTGACCGCCTTCTGGCAGAAGCTCGACAGCGGTGCCGGCTGGTACCTCTACGCCGTCGGGCATGAACTGCCGCAGTCGCCCGCACCTGCGGAAAAGGTCCGCCAGTTCACGCGCGAGCTCGACGAGCTGCTGCGCCGCGAACATCACGAGGACTATTGCGCGATCGTCTACGCGGATGATCTCGACGCTCCCAATTTCGTCAAGATCTACGACCCCAATCACCTGGGCAGTTCGTGCGGCTCCAGCTCCATGAAGAGCTCGGTGCTGCCGGGCTGGCTGATGAGCAAGATACCCCCGCGCGAAATCCACGCGAACCATGTACTCACCGGCCAGCGCAAACGCTGGTGGCAGGCGTTTCTGGGCGCTTAGAAGAATTCGGGCGCGCCGCACGGCCTCCGCTGCCGGATGAGGCAAGCCCGTGGCCATGGGCGGCACGGGTGTACCGCCGCTGCCAGCCGGAGCGCGGCACACCGCTGAGGCGGGTGGCGCACCCCCTGGAACCCTGCGCGTACCAATGAAAAGGGGCTTCCGTCTGGAAGCCCCTGAATCTGGCGCGCCCGAAGAGATTCGAACTCCTGACCCCTTGGTTCGTAGCCAAGTACTCTATCCAGCTGAGCTACGGGCGCTTGAAGGGTGCACATTCTACGCGGATTTTCGCGTATTGACCAGCCCCCTGGTGCGATACTTCGCGCTGGTCGGCCGCCTGCGCGACGCCAGGGACGAAGCGGCAAGCCACCATTATGGCGGAGACGGAGGGATTCGAACCCTCGATGCAGGTTTTGCCCGCATGCTCCCTTAGCAGGGGAGTACCTTCAACCTCTCGGCCACGTCTCCGAACCGCCGCGCATTGTAACCGAATGCATGGCGGCACGCCACCTCAAAAACCTCGCTACGCGTCGCCCTTGTCGAGTTCGAACGCCTGGTGCAGTGCACGTACCGCGAGCTCCATGTACTTGTCCTCGACCACCACCGAAATCTTGATCTCGGACGTCGAGATCATCTGCAGATTGATGTTCTCGTTCGACAGGGTTTCGAACATCCTGCGCGCGACGCCGACGTGGGAGCGCATGCCGACGCCGACGATGGATATCTTGGCGATCTTGTCGTTGCCCTTGACCTCGCGCGCGCCAATCGCCTCGGCGGTCGTCTCGACGATGTCGAGCGCCTTGCTGAAGTCGTTGCGATGGACCGTGAAAGTGAAGTCGGTGGTGTTCTCGTGGCCGACGTTCTGCACGATCATGTCGACGTCGATATTCGCGTCGGCGACCGGCCCGAGAATGCGATACGCCACGCCGGGCTGATCCGGCACCCCCACCACGGTGATTTTCGCTTCGTCGCGATTGAACGCGATACCGGAGATGACGGGTTGTTCCATGCTGTCGTTTTCCTCGAAAGTGATGAGCGTGCCGTCGCCTTCGTCCTGAAAGCTGGACAGCACCCGCAGTCTTACCTTGTGCTTGCCGGCGAACTCGACCGAGCGGTTTTGCAGCACCTTGGAGCCCAGGCTCGCCATTTCCAGCATTTCCTCGAAGGTGATGCTCCTGAGGCGCCGCGCTTCGGGAACGATCCGTGGATCGGTCGTATAGACCCCGTCGACGTCGGTGTAGATCTGGCACTCGTCGGCCCTGAGCGTCGCCGCCAGCGCAACGGCGGTTGTATCCGAGCCGCCGCGCCCCAGCGTGGTGATGTCGCCCGCGGCGTCGACGCCCTGGAAGCCGGCAACCACGATGACGTGGCCGGAATCCAGGTCGCGCCGCATATGGGCTTCGTCGATGCCGAGAATGCGCGCTCTGGTGAAGGCGCTGTCGGTGAGAATGCGCACCTGGCCGCCGGTGTAGCTTCGTGCCTTCAGGCCGAGATCCTTCAGCGCCATGGCCAGCAGCGCGATGGTGACCTGCTCGCCGGTGGACACCAGCATGTCGAGTTCACGCGGGTCGGGCCGTGCCTGGATTTCCTTTGCCAGCGCGATCAGGCGGTTGGTTTCGCCGGACATGGCGGAGAGCACGACGACGACCTGGTGCCCCAGCATCTTGAACTTGGCGACGCGTTCCGCGACGGCGCGGATGCGCTCGACGTTGGCGACCGAGGTGCCGCCGTATTTTTGTACGATGAGAGCCATTGCAGGCCTTGTGAACGAAAACGGTAAATTTTACCCGGATTTTTCCTCATGGTGCGCGACGGCCGCGGCGCCGTTTCCCGGGAAGCCCCGTGGCCTGCGGGGCGCATCGGGCATTGCCCGGTTTCTGCGCGCAAGCGCGGAGGGAGAGATGGCGGCTGACGCCCGTCACACGCCGTGCGCGTACGCGGCGCCCCCGCGTCGCGGCGCTACGGGTTGGACACCAGTTCGGCGACGAGTGCCGCGAAGGGCCGGATGTCCGCTTGCACGCTCGCTGCTTCGAGCGCGTTCACGTAGCGCGTTCGCAGGGCCAGCGGAACGACGGTCCAGGGATAGCCGCCTGACGCCAGCATCGCATTCATGAGGAAGCGCCCCATGCGTCCGTTTCCGTCGAGGTACGGGTGGATGTTCACGAAGAAGAAGTGCCCGAGCACCACGCGCACCGACGCTTCGGGCTCGTCCCGCAAAAGATCGAAGAAGGCGGGCATCAGTTCGCGTACCGCCTCGCTGCGCGGCGGGACGCGCATGGACTGCCGGATGGTCGCCGGGCCGTTCCGATAGCCCGCGAGATCGCCGGGTTCCAGGATGCCCGCGGCGACACCGGGGCCGAACATTGCGCGGTACCACGTCCCATGGTCCGCCCGTACGGCCGCGCCCGCGTTGCGCCCCTGGACGATCCGGCTCACCGTGCCCTTGACCTCCTGGAAGGCCTGCCAGTAGCCCCGGGCCGCAAGCGCGTCCTGAGGCGAGCGGCCGGCTTCGCTGTCGGGATGCCAGTTGTCCGACCGCACGCGCTCGATCAGCTCCGCGCTCACCCGGCAGCCTTCGATGGCCAGCGAGTGATGGGCGTCGGTCGCATACGCGTCCTCGACCCGATGCAGGTAGGCGTCGACATCGCGCGGCAGGCCAGGCGGCGGCGGGAAGCCCTCCAGCACGGCTTGCCGCATCGCCGCCCATGCCATGCGGAGCGTGTTGACGGCGGGCGAGGTGTCGCACTGGCCGATGGCGACCGGCGGGCGGTCGGCGAAGGGGTCGGCCTCGGCGACCGTGTAGCCCGCCGACCTCATGGTCGCGATAATCGCGTCCGCGACCTGGTCGCGCCCGATGTTGCGGAACGCGCCCGCCAGCCGCCCGGCGATGCTGCTGTGGCCGCCGTCGAGCAGGCGGCTCAGGACCTCCGCGGCATCGGCAATCATCGCCAGCGCGGTACGCGTCTCCACCGGATGCGCGGCGAAGTGTCCCGGCGCGCACGTGATGAGCGCCGCCGGAAGGCGCATGACGCGCAGACCTTCGATGACCTGGATGTCTGCGGCGGCAGGAACTTCGAGGCGCAGATCGAAAATCGACGTATCGTGCGGCAGCCCGGTCGGCTTGTTGCCGCCGCGTGCTGCGCGCACGAGGAGTTGGCGCGGCACGTTCCAGTTGCCGACGTGCAGGGCGATGGAGTGCTCGGCCCCGAGGCACCAGTCCGCTCCGAAACGTTCGGCCAGGTATGCCGCGCAGAAGGGCCAGAAGGCTGCGTACCAATCGGTGCGCGCGTCCGCCGGGCCGTCGGGCCGCACGGGGATGTACCAGCCCTTCATGACTTCCCGGATGAAGCCATTCCGGAGGAGGCGCTCCCTGTGGACACGGGTGAGGTCGGAAGCCCGGATCGCCACGGCCTTCGCGTCCTGAAGCGTTTTCAGGACGGCGAGCGACTGGGCGAGCTTGTCGGCGGGCGCGGCCATCTTCCAGGGAATCCTGCCTCATGATTTCTAGGTTTTTATGTTGTACATACTCTAGGGTTTGATGTCAAGCGATCTTTAGGTTATTATGTCCAAACGCTCGGATGGAGCGGGTTTGGGAATGCGCACACAGCTGCGTACATAACGAGGTTTCCGGGTGATGTCGAACGAGCAGATCGTCAATGAAGTCAGGCGGAGGCGCACGTTTGCCATCATCTCCCACCCCGACGCCGGCAAGACCACGCTCACCGAAAAGCTCCTGCTGTTCGGCGGCGCGATCCAGATGGCGGGCACGGTCAAGGCGAAGAAGAGCGGGAAGTTCGCCACCTCCGACTGGATGGCGGTCGAGCAGGAACGCGGCATTTCGGTCGCAAGCTCGGTGATGCAGTTCACCCACGGCGACTGCGTCTTCAATCTGCTCGATACGCCCGGCCACAAGGATTTCTCCGAGGACACATACCGGGTACTAACCGCGGTCGATGCCGCGATCATGGTGGTCGACGCCGCGAAGGGGGTCGAGGAACAGACCATCAAGCTGCTGGAAGTGACGCGCCTGCGCAACACGCCCATCATCACCTTCGTCAACAAGCTCGACCGCGAAGTGCGCGAGCCGCTGGAGCTGCTGGACGAGATCGAGTCGATCCTGCGGATCCACTGCGCACCTGTGACCTGGCCGATCGGCATGGGCAAGCGTTTCCGGGGCGTGTATCACCTCATCCACGACGAGATTCTGCGCTTCAAGGCCGGCGAGGAGAATGCCGGGCAGCAATTCGAATCGTTGCAGGACCTCGGCGAAGCCCGCCTGCGCGAGCTGTTTCCGCTGGAAGCCGACGCACTGCTGTCGGAAATCGAACTGGTGCGCGGCGCCGGGGCAAGCTTCGAGCTCGACGGCTTCCTCGGCGGCCGGCAGACTCCGGTGTTCTTCGGCTCCGGCATCAACAACTTCGGCGTGCGCGAAGTGCTGCGCGCACTCGCCGACTGGGCACCCTCGCCACGGCCGCGCGAGGCGGTCGAACGCACGGTCGACCCCACCGAGCCGAAATTCAGCGGTTTCGTATTCAAGATCCAGGCCAACATGGATCCCCAGCACCGCGACCGCATTGCGTTCCTTCGCGTCTGCTCGGGGCGCTACACCCCCGGCATGAAGGTCCGTCATCGGCGCACCGGCAAGGACATGAAAATCGCCAACGCGGTGGTCTTCATGGCCAACGAGCGGCAGCGCTCGGAAGACGCCGTCGCCGGCGACATCCTCGGCATCCACAACCACGGCCAGTTGCAGATAGGCGACACCCTCACCGAGGGCGAGGCGCTGCAGTTCAAGGGCATCCCCTATTTCGCGCCGGAACTCTTCTCCCGGCCGCGCCTGAAGGATCCCTTGCGCGCCAAGCAATTGAACAAGGGCCTGCGCGAACTCGGCGAGGAAGGCGCGGTGCAGGTATTCGAGCCCTTTGCCGACAACACGCTGCTGATCGGCGCGGTCGGCCCGCTGCAGTTCGAGATCGTCGCCCACCGCCTGAAAACCGAATACGGCGTCGACGCGACCTTCGAGAACGCCGGCCTCCATACCGCGCGCTGGGTCACGTGCGCGGACGCCCAGCACCTCGCCGAATTCAGCAGGGCGAACTCATTGCGGCTGGCGCACGACGTCGACGGCAACCTGGTGTACCTGGCCGACACGCGGGTCAATCTGCAGTTGGCACAGGAACGCTGGCCCAAGATCAGCTTCCACGACACGCGGGAGCACGGGCAATTGCTGGGATAGGCGGTCGTTTTCCGCGCTGCGGACCGTCTGCGCACCACGTCGATTTTGCCTGCGCACGCGCATGGTGCATACTGGACGCGGTGCACGGGAGAATCGCATGGTCTTCGCCAATCGCCAGCACGCTGCGGATCGTCTTGCCGAGGCCCTGGCCGCCTACAAGGGCCGCAATCCGCTGATTCTCGCCATTCCCCGCGGCGCGGTCGCGATGGGACAGCGTCTCGCGCGCGAACTGGGGGGCGAACTCGATGTCGTCCTGGTACGCAAGCTGCGCGCACCGCTCAATCCGGAATTTGCGCTCGGCTCGATCGACGAATCGGGCTGGAGCTACATTGCCGACTACGCGGCATCGGCGGGCGGCACGCCGGCCTACCTGGAGCAGGAAAAACAGGCCCAGCTCGACGCCATCCGTGCGCGGCGCGCGCAGTACACACCGTTGCGAACGCCGATCGATCCGGCTGGCCGCATCGTCATCGTCGTCGACGACGGACTCGCCACCGGCGCGACCATGATCGCCGCCCTGCATGGCCTGCGCCAGCGCAAGCCGGCACGCCTCGTCTGCGCCGTGCCGGTGGCGCCCGCCGACACGCTGGAGAGAATCCGCCCCTACGCCGACGAAGTGATCTGCCTGTCGACGCCCGAGTTCTTCCGGGCGGTCGGCCAGTTCTATGCGGATTTCCCGCAGGTGGAGGATGACGAGGTGATGGAGATTCTCGGAAGAGCGGAACCCGGGGCGGAGTGAGCAGGGTTCAGCGCACCTTCACCCGGACGCCGTCGCGGATGAATTCGTCCGGGTGCGCCACCACTCTTTCCCCGGCGGCGAGCCCCGCCAGCACCTGCGTGGCGAGTCCGGCGCGCTGGCCGATTTCCAGCGGTTTCAGGTGCGCCCGCCCGCCATCGATGACGAACGCCGCCCAGCCCTCGCCCTGGCGGAACAGCGCGCTGGTCGGAATCTGCAGCACATCTTCACCCGCCCACAGCACGAAGCGCGCCTCGACCCGGTAGCCGTCGCCCAGTTGCGCCCACGCCTCGCGGGGCGAGGTGAAATCGACGATCACCCGCACGCGCTGTTCTTCCACGCCCAGCGCGGACACCTTGGTGAAGCCGCTCGGCTCGACGACCCGCACCCTGCCCTCGACCGGCGTCTCCCCGCCCCAGCGGTCGAGGATGACGCGCGAGCCCGCGGCGATCCTCACCGCATGGGTGGAGAGCACCTCGACCTCGACCTCGAGGCTCGCCGGATCGCCCATTTCCAGCAGCGGCTGCGCCGCCGCGACGGCTCCTTCGCTTTCATGCAGCAGCCGCAGCACGCGGGCCGCGACCGGTGCCCGAACTTCGACGCGATGGGCCACGCCGCGCGCCTGGAGCTGCGAAGTACCGGCGAGTGCCGCGCGTGCGGTTTCCAGGTCGAAGCGCGCCACCCGCACCGCGTGCCGGGCGGCCGCCGCGGCGGCCTGCGCGCGCGTCTCGGCGGTGCGCGCCGTGTCGAGCACCTGCTCGGAAACGAAGCCGGATTGACGGAGCGACTCGCTGCGCACGCGCTCCTGTCGTGCCAGCTCGGCAGCCGCGGCGGCGGCGCGCGCGTTGTCCGCGGCCAGCGCGAGCGCGGCGCGGGCTGACTGTGCCCGCGCCTCGGCCTGGGCGCGGCTGCGCGGATCGAGTGCGACCGAGTGCGCGGGATCGATCGCTGCGACGACCTGCCCAACGGCCACGACGTCGCCCGCCTCGAGATCGATGCGCCGCTGGAAACCGGCGACCGGCGCGGACACGAGATAGCGCTCGCGCACCCGTGTCTTGCCCTCCTCCTCCACCGTGACGGCGAGCGGCGCGCGCCTCACCTCGGCGGCGTCGACGGGCACGGCACGCGGCATGAAGCCATAGGCGAGTCCCGCCGCCACGACAACGGCGGTCGCCAGGATACCGATTCTTGCGCGCAGGTTCATGTAGGGGCTTCTGTTCTATTCGCGTGTCTTCAACACCGCCACCAGATCGAGCCGCCCCAGCCGCAGCCACAGCAGCAGGCCCGACAGCAGCGCGGACACGATCACGACGCTCGCGCCCATCGCGTAGTTCTCCGGCGCGAGAATGAGCGGCAGGCGATACAGTTCGCTCTGGAATGACACCACCAGGATGCCGACGAGCGCGACGCCGACCACGAAGCCGGCCGGGATCGCCGCCAGCGTCAGGAGCGCCAGCTCCCCGAGCAGGATATAGGCGATCTCGCCGTGGGTGAAGCCCAGCACACGCAGGCTGGCGAGTTCGCGCCCACGCTCGGACAGGCTGATGCGCGCCGCGTTGTAGACCACGCCGAAGCCGATCGCACCGGCGAGCAGGGTGGCGACCAGATTGTAGAACAGGATGAATTCACCGATGGTAGCGTAGAAACTCTGGATCGCCGCCTTGTTGGCGACCATGCCGAGCACGCGCGGGCGATCGTTCAGGCGCGCGTAGAGCAGCGGCTCGGCACCCGGTTCGACCGCGAGGTAGGCACCCGATACCGTCGCGCCCTCCCGCATCAGCGCGTTCAGCGAATCCTGCTGCATGTAGGCCGACACGCCCAGGTACTGCCGGGTGATGCCGAGCACCGGTACCTGCCGTACCGGCCGGCTGCCCTCGAGCACTTCCAGCGTCAGCAGGTCGCCGGGTTTCACGTGCAGGATCCTCTCCGCCAGATGGTCGGTGAGCACCACGCCACCCGGCGGCACCGCCACCGGCCGCAGCCTGCGGTCGAGCGGGCGGTGCAGTTCACCCTCCGGCCGGATGCCGAACACCGAGCCGCGGTGGTGATACTGGCCGAAGCGCAGGATCGCCGGGACGTCGCGGAATCCTTCGACGTGCTCGACGCCGGGCAGTGCGGCGAGCTCGTGCAGCGCGCGGCCCGAGGTCGGCTCGATGAAGGACAGCGCGAGATCCTCGCGCGCCGCCTGGCGAAACTGCACGTCGACCATGAAGTCGATGGCCCCGCGCTGGTAGTTGCCGACCATCATCAGGCCGCAGCCGCAGGCGATGCCGAGAACGGTCAGCAGCGACTTCAGCGGCCGGCGCTCGAGGTGGCGCAGGATCATGCGCGAGGGTGCGGCGAACCAGCGTGCGAGACCCATGCGCTCCACCAGCGTGGTGCGATAGATCTCCGGCATCTCCGCGCGCATGCCCTCCGCCGGCGGCAGGCGCACCGCCCGCGCCACGGAGAGCAGCGTGCCGCTCACCGCGGCCAGCGCGCCGACCGCAAGGGCGATCGCGATCACGCCGGCATTCAATTCATAGTCGAGATAGGGAAAGCGGAAGGTCGTTTCCCGATACACGTGCGCCAGGCCCTGGCCGAACCAGGCGCCGAGCGCCACACCGGCCGCGACCCCGAGGGTCGCCATGACCAGCACCAGCTTGATGTAGTGCCAGCCGATCGCCGCATAGCCGTAGCCGAACGCCTTGAGAATGGCGATCTGCTCGCGTTGCAGGGCGACCAGCCGCCCCAGCACGATGTTGAGCAGGAACGCCGCGACACCGAGAAAGATCGCGGGAAACACCGTTGCCATGGTGCGCAGCTGCTTCAGTTCCTCCGTCAGGAAGCGGTTGGAGAACTGGTGCCGGCGGCCGTACGCACCGGTGCCGCCGTACGGTGCGAGAACCGCGTCGACGCGGTCGATGACGTCCTGCAGGTTCGCGCCGCGCGCCAGCGTGAGGCTGGCGTGATTGAAGGCGCCGTCCATGTCGTAGGCGGCGGCCAGCGCGCTGCGTCCCATCCACAGCACGCCGTAGCGCTTGAAGTCGGGAAACATCGAGCCCGGCGCGATCTGGTAGACGTACTCGGGCGACACCGCGACGCCGGCCACCACCAGGCGCTTGCGCTTGCCGTGGATGATCGCCGCGAGGGTGTCGCCCGGCTGGAAGCCATGGGCGTCGGCGAAGGTGTCCGACAGCACCACCTCGTCCGCGCTCCATGGCCGCAGCAGGCGGCCGCGCTTGATGTGGAGCCGGTTCAGCCGGGCTTCGCCGACGTCCGGCAGCGACAGCAACTGGCCGGTGATGGGGTCGGAAAAGCCGGCGACCTCCAGCTTCACCCCCGCCCGCACCCGCGTCTCCATGCGCTCGACGCCGGGAATCGCGGCAAGTCGTTCGGCCAGCGGTTCCGGTGCGCGCTTCAGCGCGGCGAACACGTCGGCGAAACGGTACTCGGCATAGAAGCGGTCGCGCGTGCTCACCAGCGAATCGTAGGTGGACAGCGACATCACCATCGTCGCCACCCCGCCCATGATCACCGCCGCAATCGCCAGTACCTGTCCGCGCAAGTGCCACAGGTCCCGGAAAAGCTTCAGATCGAGGGCGCGCACCTACCAGCTCAGTTCGTGCGCCGCGCGCTTCCGCACATTGCGGTGTTCTTCGGCGATGCGCCCGTCCGACATCCGGATCACGCGATCGGCCATGTCGGCGATGCCGGCATTGTGGGTGATCAGCACCGTCAGCGTGCCGAGTTCGCGGTTCACTTTCTCCAGCACTTCCAGCACCACCACTCCGGTGTGCGAATCCAGCGCACCGGTCGGCTCGTCGCACAGCAGCACCGCGGGATTCTTCGCCACCGCCCGCGCGATCGCCACGCGCTGCTGCTCGCCACCGGAGAGCTGGGCCGGGAAGTGGTCGAGCCGCTTGCCCAGGCCCACCAGCGCCAGCGCATCCTCGGGGCGCATGGGCGCGCGCGCGATTTCGGTCACCGCCGCGACGTTCTCGCGCGCGGTCAGGCTGGGGATGAGGTTGTAGAACTGGAACACGAAGCCGACGTGTTCACGGCGAAAGCGCGTAAGCTGCGCTTCGCTGGCGCCGGTCAGCACCTGGTCGAGATAGCGCACCTCGCCGCCGCTCGGCGCATCGAGCCCGCCGAGAATGTTGAGCAGCGTCGACTTGCCGCTGCCGGACGGTCCCAGCAGCACCACCAGTTCGCCCCGATACAGCGTGAGGTCGATGCCGCGCAGCGCATGCACCTCGACCTCGCCCATGCGGTAGACCTTGGTCAGACCGCGCGCGACGAAGACGGGTTGGGAGGTGTCGGCAGGCATGCGAGAAATCATGCCATGCCGCTGCCTCCGCGGCCAGCCGTCAACGCACCGGCAGATGCTCGGCGAACCATCCGGCCGCCCGTGCCGCCACCGCCTCGAGCGTGCCGGGCTCCTCGAACAGATGGGTGGCGCCGGCAACGATCACCAGTTCCTTCTCGCAGCGCAACCGGTCGTAGGCCTGCCGGTTGAGGTCGATCACGCCGGTGTCGTAGCCGCCCACCAGCAGCAGCGTCGGCGCCGTCACCCGCATCAGCGCCTGCGGGCTCGCCAGATCGGGGCGGCCGCCGCGCGACACCACCGCGCGTGCCGCGCCACCCAGTTCCGACGCCGCTTCGAGCGCCGCCGCCGCCCCCGTGCTGGCGCCGAAAAAGCCGAGCGGCAGCATCCGCGTCGCGTCCTCAGCCGCCGCCCAGCGCGCCGCATCGAGCAGGCGCCGCGTCAACAGGTCGATGTCGAAGCGGCGCGCATGATCGCGATCTTCCGTGGCTGTCAGCAGGTCCATCAGCAGCGTACCCACGCGTGCCGCGCGCAGCACCTCGGCAACGTGGTTGTTGCGCGGCGAGTGGCGCGACGAACCGCTGCCGTGGGCGAACAGCACGAGCCCGGCCGCATCCTCCGGAATCGCCAGCATGCCTTCCACCACGGCGCCCGCTGCGGGAATGTGGACGAGTGCTTTCATGTCGCACGCGTCCGGTGCATCGACACCGGGATGCGGCGGTTGCCGAAGGGATGGCTGAACGTGCCGAAGCGCCCGGCGATGGCGGTGCCGCAATGCGGACACGCGCCGCGGTCCGTCAACGCGTAGGCCTCGATGCGATACCAGTCGCGCACGATGAGTGCCTCACGGCAGGACGGGCAGAACGTGGTGCCGCCGGTGACGTCGTGCACATTGCCGGTATAGACGTAGTGCAGCCCGGTCTTCAGGGCGATGTTGCGCGCGCGGACGAGGGTAGCCGCTGGCGTCGCCGGCACGTCGCGCATCTTCCAGTCGGGATGGAAGGCGGAGAAATGCAGCGGCACGTCGGGGCCGAGTTCCTTGAGAACCCAGGTACCGAGGGCCTGGATCTCGGCGTCGGAATCGTTGTGGCCGGGAACCAGCAAGGTGGTGAGTTCCAGCCAGACGCCGGTCTCGCGTTTAAGATACAGGATCGTGTCGAGCACCGGCTGCAGGTGTCCGCCGGTGAGCTTGACGTAGAATTCCTCGGTGAAGCCCTTGAGATCGACGTTGACGGCGTCCATCCCGGCAAAGAATGCACGCCGCGGCTCGTCATGGATGTAGCCCGCGGTTACCGCCACCGTCCTGATGTCGCGCGCATGGCAGGCATCGGCGACGTCCATCGCGTATTCGGCGAAGATGACCGGGTCGTTGTAGGTGAAGGCGACGCTCCTGCAGCCGCCCTCTTCCGCCGCGCGCGCGATCTCGTCGGGGTCGGCACGATCGACCATGGTGTCGGTTTCACGCGACTTGGAAATGTCCCAGTTCTGGCAGAACCTGCACGCGAGGTTGCAGCCGGCAGTGCCGAAGGACAACACCGACGAGCCGGGATGGAAGTGATTGAGCGGCTTTTTCTCGATCGGATCGATGCAGAAGCCGGACGAGCGCCCCCAGGTGGCGAGCACCATTCTGCCGCCTTCCATCTTGCGCACGAAGCACAGTCCGCGCTGGCCTTCGTGCAGCCTGCAGTCGCGCGGACAGAGATCGCACTGGATGCGGCCGTCCGGCAGCGCATGCCACCAGCGCGCGGGGAAATGCGACTCCGGAATCACACCGCCTCCCGCCACTTGCTCACCGTGTAGCGTGCCAGGCGGATACCCTCCGCCCAGAAATCCAGCGGCAGTCCGGCCTTGCGCTTGAGCTGGGCGAGGAATTCGGCCGGCTCCGGGAGCTGCTCCCAAACCTGCGGCAGGAACGTGCCGCGGTGCCGCCCGTATTCCAGCACCACGCCGTCGACATGGGGACGCAGCGTGGCCAGCGCGCCGCGTTCGTCCGGCACTTCGATCGGCTGCATCGGCGACAGCAGCGACACTTCGACGCGCACCCCCGGCAACTCCTCGCGCGACAGCGGCATGAAGCGCGGGTCGTGGAACGCCGCCGCCGCCGCGTTCTCGCGCACGTCGGTTCCCAGTGGGCGGTGCGCCGCGAGCGTGCCGACGCAACCGCGCAGCGCACCCGCGCACGTCAGCGTCACGAAGCTCGCACCGCGGTCGCGCAGCCACGCCTTCTCGGCCGGCCGTGGCGCCGCCTGCCCGAGCCTGGCGCCGATTTCCGAGCGTGCAAGCCACAGCAGCGTCTCGCCTTTTTCCGCTTCGCCCGGCTGCTCGGCTCCTGCCGCCGCTTCGAACGCGAACGCGGCATACCCCACCACCCGCTGCGGATCACCCGCGGTATCGGCGGAATTGCGCAGATCGAGTTCCACCGCATGCAGCCCATGACGCCGCGCCGCCCGCAGGAGGCCGTTGACCGGCGTGGCACCGCACGCCTGCTCATGATCGAGGCGTGCATCGAACGCCAGAATGGCATCCGCCGTGCCGCGATCGACCCGGCGTGCCTGCGCCGCCGGCAGAAAATGCGACAGGTCCGAGCTGACGACGATCAGTGTTTCATCGCCGCCCCATACGTGCTCCAGCACCTCGGCGACTTCGCTCGCCGTGGCCTCGCCGACCGCCAGCGGCAGCAGGATGAACTCGTCCAATACCGTCTGCAGGAACGGCAGTTGCACTTCCAGCGAGTGTTCCATCCGATGTGCCGCCGCGTTCACCGCCACCTGCGGCAAGTCCCGCAGGACGCGCATGCCCGCGCGATCGAGTTCCACCTCGCCCAGCGGCGTGGCGAAACGCTCGGCGTCCGGCAGCGCCAGGCCGCGCACGTAGACGCGATGGGCCGGGCCCAGCAGCACCACCCGCCGGATGCGGTCACGCAGGCCGGCAACGCGCGCATACGCGCTCGCCGCGACCGGTCCGGAATAGGCGTAGCCGGCATGCGGGACGATCAGCGCCTTGACCTGCGCCGGGCGCGCCACGGGCCGGGCCGCAGCCAGCATGCCGTCGATCGTGCGGCGCAGCACGGCCGGCGCATCGGGATAGAACGTGCCGGCAACGGCGGCGGGGCGGACGGCATTCATGGCTGGACCTCCTGCAGCGGGACCGCGGCTCGTGCGGACGGTGCCATCCGGCACGGCATCGCAGCGGCCAAGACCTTTCCTTCAAGATGGAGAAGATTCTGCGGATTTCAAGGCCGGGCGCTCTACGATGGCGCCAGACGGCAAAACGGCGGGCAATGCCCGCCGTTTTGCCGGGATGCGGAAAGGCTCAGGCCGCCTGCGCGTACTGCGCCTTCACCTTGCGCGCGGCTTCGACCTCCTCGGGCGCATAGGCCTTGCCGGACCACAGCATCTCGTAGACGATCTCTTCGTTGCCGTTTTCGCAAAGTTCCAGCGTCTTGCGGAACAGCGGCTGGAAGGTTTCCGAACGATGGGAACGCTCATGGCTGTCGAAATCGGTCCAGAAGGTCACGATCAGCGCCTCGCGGCCTTTCAGCGGGCTCTCCACCGCCTGGCCGACGGTCGAGCCCTCGTTGGAAATCCGCCCCGAATTCAGCGCCACGTAGCCACCGACGAAACCGGTATCGGAATGGTAGGTCTTGACGTTTTCGCACAGGAAGGCAACGCGCTCCTGCAGGTCGTCCACACTGTACTCCGGCTTCAGGATCACGCGGTTGACCGTGACGATGCCGTTCGACGGGAAATTGGGAATCAGTCCACTCATGGCTCTCTCCTTGTTGACAGGGACACTACGCCCCCAGTGTAGATACCTGAGTAAATTAGTCAACCATGTTATTCTAATGGTCTATGTGGACATAAACAAATTCGATCGCCACCCGTCTCAAATGTAGCTTTTCTGCTCCCTGCGCCTGCCGGGGCGCTTTTTCATGATCACGACCCCTTTCGCGACGTCGAGGCTGTCGATCGGGATGTTCTCGTACAATGGATTCAGCGGCTTGAGCATCCAGCCGTCGTCCCGCTGCACCAGTTGGCGAAAGATATATTCATCGTTGACGTAGGCGACGACGAAGGAGCCGTCCTTCACCAGTCCGGAAGGTTCGACCACGATGATCTCGCCTTCCTCGAATTCCGGTCTCATCGAATCACCCAGCACCATCAGGGCATAGGGTTCCGAACCTGCACAGTTGCTGGCCTCGTTGACATCCTGGATGGGAATGGTCTTGCGTGGTGCGGTCTCGCTCATGGCTGTCTCGTAACGGGATTCGATCAGGTAAAGCTTATATACAAAACCGCCCGCTGCAAACTCCTAGTGGCCTGCTTCCGAAATAGCGCAACGTGAAACGGCGTCTTTTTCCGCATGGCGGCGTTGCTCGTCGTTGCCATAGTCCGGGCCATGGCGCCTCCTCGCGCCTTGCCCTGCAGAAAAATCCATCCGTTTCATCCTGTCACCCTATTTCGGAAGCAGACCGCTAGCGCCCACGCATGAACAGCGCGTCGAGCTCCTTCAGCGCGAACTGGCGCCAGGTGGGACGGCCGTGGTTGCATTGTCCCGCGCGCTCGGTCGCCTCCATGTCGCGCAGCAGAGCGTTCATCTCGGGCAGGGTCAACTGGCGGTTGGCGCGCACCGCGCCATGGCAGGCGAGCGTCGCCAGCAGTTCGTTGCGGCGCTCCGCCAGCAGGCGCGCGATACCGAACTCGGCCACTTCCGCGAGGACCGTGCGCGTCAGCTCGACCGGGTCGGCGTCCTTCAGCAGCCAGGGAATCGCGCGCACCGCCACCGCGGTCGGCGCGGTCACCGAAACCTCGAAACCGATGTCGGCAAGCGCGTCGAGATGCGCCGCGATTTCACCGATCACCGCCGCATCCAGCGACAGCGCGACCGGAATCAGCAGCCGCTGTGCCGGCACCGCACGGGCGTCGAGCGCCGCCTTGAGCTTCTCGTACACGACGCGCTCGTGCGCCGCGTGCATGTCGACCAGCACCAGCCCCTGCGGGTTCTGCGCCAATACATAGATGCCGTGCAACTGCGCCAGCGCGTAGCCGAGCGGCGGAACTTCGCCTGGCGCACCTTCAGCCATGCGTTCCGCCACGGGCGGCGTCACGCTTCCCGGCGCCTCGCCCAGCGGCGCATAGAACGCCACCGCCTCGGCCACCTGCAGCGGCATCGGCGCCTGTTGCGGGGCGCGCCAGGCGGACGCCGCCGCCTGTACCGGCGGGATTGCCGGCCCGGTCGCCGGTACCGCGAACAGGCGCTCGACGGCATGGAGCAGGAACTGGTGCACCGCGCGCCCGTCGCGGAAGCGGATCTCGGTCTTGGCCGGATGCACGTTGACGTCGACCGCCTCCGGCGGCAGTTCGAGAAACAGGCAGTATGCGGGATTGAGCTGGTGGTGCAGGACGTCGCGGTAGGCTTCCTTCAACGCGTGCACGATCAGCCTGTCGCGCACGTAGCGTCCGTTGACGAACACATACTGGCCGGCACGCACGGCCTCGGCACCGGTCGGCCGCACCACCCAGCCGGAAACACGCAGCGGGCCCGCGGCCGCGTCCACCGCGATGGCGCCCTGCTCGAACGCCTCGCCCAGCACGTGGCGCAGGCGCGCTGCCGGCGCTTCCGCGCTGAAACGCAACTGGACGCGGCCGTTGTGGATGAGGGTGAAAGCCACCTGGGGCTGCGCCAGGGCGAGCCGCCGCACCGCCTCCGCGCAGTGGGCGTATTCGGTCGCCTCGGTCTTGAGGAACTTGCGCCGCGCCGGGGTGTTGAAGAACAGGTCGGCGATGTCGAGCGTGGTGCCCACTCCGCGCGCGGCAGGCACGGGCTCGCCACGCTCCCCGCCCGCGGCGCGGATCGCCCAGGCGTGCGCCGCCCGGGCGCTGCGGCTGACCAGTTCGACCCGTGCGATCGACGCGATCGACGCCAGGGCTTCGCCGCGAAAACCCAGGCTCGCCACCCGTTCGAGGTCGGCCAGGCTGGTGATCTTGCTGGTCGCATGGCGCGTCAACGCGAGCGCCAGTTCCTCCCGCGCGATGCCGCCGCCGTCGTCGGTGACACGGATGCGCTTGACGCCGCCCTGCTCCAGTTCGACCTGAATCGCGGTCGCGCCCGCGTCGAGGCTGTTTTCGAGGATTTCCTTCAGCGCGGCGGCGGGACGTTCGACGACCTCGCCCGCGGCGATCTGCGAAATCAGGACATCGGGAAGGACACGTATCGTCACCGGCGCCTCCCGCGGACGGCGCCGCGGCGCACCGTCATGGATTGCGCGTCAGGCGCGCCGGGGCCGTCTGCGGATGCGCATCGAAATACTGCCGTATGCCGACCACGATCGCATCCACCAGGCTGTCCTGGTAGGCGGGATCGTTGAGACGCCTTTCTTCCTCCGGATTGGAGATGAAGGCGGTCTCGATGAGGATGGACGGGATGTCCGGCGCCTTCAGCACCGCGAACCCCGCCTGTTCGACGTGCGGCTTGTGCAGGGTATTGACGCCGCCGATCTGCTGCAGCACGGCGCGCCCGAGCTTGAGGCTGTCGTTGATGGTGGCGGTCTGCGACAGGTCGATGAGCGTGCGCTTGAGGAAGGGATCCTTGACGTCGATGTTGACGCCGCCCACGAGGTCCGCGTCGTTCTCGCGCTTGGCGAGCCAGCGCGCCGCCACCGAGGTGGCGCCGTTTTCCGAAAGGGCGAACACCGAGGAGCCGCGCGCATGCGGCTTGATGAACGCGTCGGCGTGGATCGACAGGAACAGGTCGGCCTTGAACGCGCGCGCCTTGACCACGCGCTCGGCCAGCGGCACGAAATAGTCGCCGTCGCGGATCAGGACCGCGCGCATGTTTTCCTGCGCATCGATCTTCTGCTTCAGCCGCTTCGCGATCGCCAGCGTGACATCCTTTTCGCGCGATCCGTTCGCGCCGAGTGCACCGGGATCCTCGCCGCCGTGTCCGGCATCGATGGCCACGGTCACCAGCCGCGCGTACCGGGGAATCTCCGGCCTGGCCGGTGCGGCGGCCACCGGCTGCGACACGGCCTCCGCTCCCGCCGGCGGCACCGAGCGCACGTCGACCACCAGGCGATGGCCGTATTGTCCGTGCGGCGGCAAAACGAATACCGAGGGATTGGCATCGGTCTTGAGATCGAGCACGATGCGCGTCACGCCGGGGCGGTTCAGGCCGACCCGAATTCCGGCAACGTACGGATCCTCGGCCGCGAGCTGCGCGGCCAGGCCATCCAGTGCCGCGCCCTGGCGCACGCCTTCGAGGTCGATCACCACGCGCGCCGGATTGTCCAGCTTGAAATGCCGGAACGCGATGGGCTGCGGCGCCTCGAGCGCGAGGCGCGTGTATTCCGGCGACGGCCACAGCCGGCTCGCCGAGAGCTCCATCGCCCGAGCGAGACCCGGCACCACCACGCACGCCAGCAGCAAGAGATTCAGCAGTCTGCGCAACATGTCTCCAGATAACGCGCGCCACGCGGGCTCGCGGCCTTGCATTCGACATCCCGGCCGTCGTCGGCGATCCGCAGGTGGACCGTCACGTCGGGTGCCGGCAGCCAGCCCGCGGCCTTCTGCGGCCATTCGATCACGCTCACCACGTTCCCATCATCGACTTCGCGAAAGCCTGCGTCAAGCCATTCACGAGGATCGTGCATCCGATACAAATCAAAATGATACAACTGAAATCTCGGAAATTCGTAAATTTCCGCCAACGTGTAGGTCGGACTCTTCACCCGCCCGGCGTAACCCAGCGCGCGCAGCAGTCCACGCACCAGCGTCGTCTTGCCGGCTCCCAGATCGCCTTCCAGGTAGAAGGTCATGCCCGGCGCGAGTGCCTGCGCCAGCCGCGCGCCGAACGCCAGCGTCGCGGCCTCGTCGGCCAGATGGCGGCGGCAGCGCACGGTATCATCGGTGTCATGCATGAAACGGATTTAAGCCGACTGGCTGAACAAATCAAGCAATGGGGGCGCGAACTCGGTTTTGCCGCGGTGGGCATCGCCGACGGCGATCTCGCGACGGCGGAGAGCGGCCTGCTGGCGTGGCTGGAACGCGGCTTTCATGGCGAGATGGATTATATGGCGGCGCACGGCACCAAACGCAGCCGCCCCGCCGAACTGCTTCCCGGTACGCTGCGCATCATCAGTGCGCGGCTCGACTATTTTCCGCCCGACGCCGCCGATCCGCACACCGTGCTCGCCGACTCCGCGGCCGGCTACGTCTCGCGCTACGCGCTGGGACGCGACTACCACAAGGTGCTGCGCAGCCGCCTGCAGACGCTGGCGGAGCGGATCAGCGCCAGCGCCGGCGAACACCGCTACCGCGTATTCAGCGACAGCGCGCCGGTGCTCGAAGTCGCGCTGGCGACGAAAGCGGGGCTCGGCTGGCGCGGCAAGCACACCCTGCTGCTGAGCCGCGCCCATGGCTCCTGGTTTTTTCTTGGCGAAATCTACACCGACCTGCCGCTGCCGGTCGACGCCCCCGAAGCCGGCCACTGCGGCACCTGCCGGACCTGCCTCGACGTCTGCCCGACCCAGGCCATCGTCGCCCCCTATACGCTCGACGCGCGGCGCTGCATTTCCTATCTCACCATCGAGCTCAAGGGCGGCATTCCCGTCGAACTGCGTCCGCTCATCGGCAACCGCATCTATGGCTGCGACGACTGCCAGCTCGCGTGCCCGTGGAACCGTTTCGCACAGACCACGCCGCTGCCGGATTTCGCGGTGAGGAACCGGCTGGACGGCGCGCAGCTGGCGGAGCTGTTCGCCTGGAGCGAGAGCGATTTCAACGAGCGGCTCGCCGGCTCGCCGATCCGGCGCATCGGCCACGAGCGCTGGCTGCGCAACATCGCCGTCGCCCTCGGCAACGCTTCCCCCGCGGCCGCGATCGCGGCCGCGCTCGGCACGCGTACCGGGCACCCCTCCGTGATGGTCCGCGAACACGTCGGCTGGGCGCTGGAACGTCAAGGCGGCGCCGCCGATCCACCGCCGGCCGCACCGGTAGAATGAGCAAAATCTTCGTCGCGCGAGCCCATTGCCCATGCCTGCCCACCCAGCTTCCCCGATCGGGGTATTCGATTCCGGTATCGGCGGACTGACCGTGGTGCGCGCGCTGATGGAGCGCCTGCCCTTCGAGAACATCGTCTACTTCGGCGACACCGCGCGCGTGCCCTACGGCGTGAAGTCGGTCGAAACCATCGCCCACTTCACCACCCAGATCGCGCGGTTTCTGCTGGAAAAGGACGTGAAGCTGCTGGTCATCGCCTGCAACACCATGGCCGCGGTCGCGGCACAGGCGGTGAAGGATCTGTCGCCGGTGCCGGTGCTCGACGTGCTCGACGCCGGCGCGGCCGCGGCGCGCGGCGGTACGCGCATCGGCGTCATCGGCACGCCCACCACCATCAACAGCAACGCCTACGCACGCGCCATCCACGACCACGCGCCCGATTCGCGCATCCATTCGCAGGCCTGCCCGCTGTTCGTGCCGCTGGTCGAGGAAGGCTGGCTCGACCACGACGTGACGCGGCTCACCGCGCAGGAGTACATGAAGCCGCTGCTCGCGGAACACATCGACACCCTGGTGCTCGGGTGCACCCATTACCCCCTGCTGAAGCCGCTGCTGCGCGAGGTCGTCGGCAGGGATGTCGTGCTGGTCGACTCCGCCGAAGCGATGGCCGAACAGGTCGCGGCCGTGCTGGCCGGCAGGCATCTTGCAAATCCCGGTCCCGCGGTTCCGCGCTACGATTTTTACGTCACCGACGTGCCGATCAGGTTTCAGACCATCGGCGAGCGCTTCCTCGGACGCACGCTCAACAATGTGCACGTGGTGAAGTGGTAGGCATCCCATACGAGACCGAATCGGCACCCGTGTGTAGAATATGGGAAAATTGTGTTCAATTCGCGCCGGGAAATCGTCCATGCATACACGTCTAGCCACCGCAGTCATCGTGAGCGCCGCCCTGCTGGGTGGGTGCGCAACCAAGGATTACGTCAACGAGCAAATTTCCGGCGTCAACAAGCGCCTGGACGGCCATCAGGCTGAAACCCAGGACCGTTTCAGCCAGACGTCCAGCTTCTTCGAGGGCCTGGAAAACCGCGTCAACAGCCAGCAGACCGCGCTCGATGGCACCTCGCGCACGGCGCAGGAAGCCCTGGCACGCGCGGAAGCGGCAGGCAAGCTCGCCGCCGGCAAGTTCCTTTACGAAGTCTCGCTGTCGAGCGAATTCGCCAACTTTCGCTCGGACAGCAGCGAGCTGTCGCCCGAAATGACGCAGGCACTCGATGCCTTCGTCGACCAGGTCAAGTCCGCCAATCGCAACGTGTTCATCGAAATTCAGGGACACACCGACAGCATGGGCGCATCGGCGGCCAATCTCAGGCTCGGCCAGGCGCGCGCCGAAGCGGTCCGCCGTTATCTGGCGATCCAGGGCGGCATCGCACTGCATCGCATGAACGTGATTTCCTACGGCGAATCCGCTCCTGTCGCCGACAACCGTCAGCGCGAGGGGCGTGCGGAAAACCGGCGGGTCACCCTCGTCGTGCTGGAATAAGCGCGGCGCCCCGCGGCACGTTCACCTGCGTACCCGCGCCGCGGCAAACCGCCGGGGATCGAGGGCCGCCATCAGATCGCGTTCGAGTGGCAACGGCGCCCCCGTGATGACGTCGGCAAGCGCCTCGCCCAGCAGTCCCGCCCACGTCACGCCGCGCGACGCATAAGCCGCCGCCACATACAATCCGGGCGCCCCGTGCACTGCGCCCAACAGCGGCAGGCGATCTGGAACGGTGGCGCGCAACGCCGCACGCCCGCCCACCTCGTCCACGCGGATTTGCGCCGTCGCCCCCGGCAGCATCGTCTCAAGCCGCGCGAGATTGGCCCGGTCACTCGCCGCGCGCGGTGCAAGATCCAGATCGTCGTGTTCATAGGTCGCACCGACCAGAGCCGGTCCGGTGCCCGGGGCGAAATAGCCCTCGCGCGCAACGACCCGCCGCACACCCGGCAGGCTGCCCGGCGGCAAGCGCGTGATCTGCCCACGCACGGCGTGCAGCGGCCATGCCGCACCCGGCACGAGCCGGCCGGCCTCGTGTGCGTTCGCCAGCACCACCGCATCGGCCTCGTCGACAACGCCGTCCCGCGCATCGAACAGGCGCCAGCCGGTGGAAACCGCTTCCAGGCGGGCCACCTCGCAGGCCGTCCGCAGCGTGATGTCCGGGTGTCCGAGCCACGCCCGGCACACGCCGCCGGGAACGATCCAGCCCGCCTGCGGATAGAACACGCCCGGCGCCGCGACCGGCCAGTTCGCCAGCCTGCACGCCGCCGCCACATCGACCCAGTACGCATGGTCGGCCGGCGGCGCCGCCGCCGCGAGCGCCTCGCGCTGATGCGCTGACGCACCGGCATCGCGGGCCAGGTGCAGCACGCCGCAGCGCGCCCATTCCAGTCGCTCGCCCAGCTCGGGCCAGGTGCGCAGATCGTGCAGGAAGGCCGCGCGTGTCAGGCGGGTGGCGAAGCTCTCCGTGCGCGCCAGCACGGGACGGAACACTGCGACCGGATTGCCCGACGCCGCCGCCGCCGGCGCCGGTGCACGTTCCAGCACGCTCACCGGAATGCCGCGCTGCGCCAGCGCGTGGGCGACCGCCGAACCCGCCACGCCGGCGCCAACCACCACCACGCGCCGCGGCAGTTTGAATGCATGAATACGGTGGCCGGCATGCGACGCACGCAGACAATGCCGCTTGCGCCCGTAGCCCGCGCGCTTTTCGCAGACGAAGCCCGCGCGCGACAGCACGGCACGCACCGGCGCCGCCACACTGTAGGTGGCGGCGAGCGCACCCGGCCGCGCCAATCGAGCCAGCCTGGCGATGAGTTCAGGATGCCACAGCTCCGGGTTGCGGTCCGGTGCGAAGCCGTCGAGATAGAAGGCATCCACGCCCGCCTCGACCTGCGCCAGGCAATCCTCGGCGTCGCCGAGCATGAGCGTCAGCTGCACCCGGCCGTCGTCGAGTGCGATGCGATGGAATCCCGCGAGCGGCGGCGGCCACTTCGTCAGCAGTTCCGCGGAAAGCCCCGCGAACTCGGGCCATCGCGCGTGCAAGGCGGCAAGATCGTCACGACCGAATGGATGCTTCTCGACCGACAGGAAATGCAGGCGCGCGGGGCGCAGCGGATCGGCGCGCCACGCCGCCCATGTGGCAAGAAAATTCGTGCCCGTGCCGAACCCCGTCTCGAGAATGACGAAATCCGTGCATCCTGCCCAGCGCTCCGGCAGGCCGCATCCGTCCAGAAACACATGGCGCGCCTGTCCTGCACCCCCATCGGCGGAATGGTAGACATCCCCGTAGGCGGCCGAATAAGGCACGCCGTCGCGAAATTCCAGCGTGGCGGGAGCGACCGGAGCGGTCATGCCCGGCTGCGGCAAGCCTTATTCTTCGAAGCCTTCGCGATGCGTGGCATTGATGACGCGCAACAGATCGCGGAACGGAATGTCACGCTCGTGCTTCTTGAACAGCGGCATGAAGGCGAGATCCTCGCCCTGCCCCACCCCCCCGTAGCGCCCCGTCGCCATCGACTCGTGCAACTCACGCAGCATCGTGTCGAGGCTATCGAGATAAGGCATGTAGGTCGCGGCCTCATCGTCATCGTGCTCGAGGCAGGCACGCAATTCATCGACCTCATAGACGGCCTCGTGCACCAGATCGATCAATTCTTCGAGGGAATGGGCTTTTTTCATGATGCAAGTTCGGTTCAATGTACGAAAGGCGTAAGCATAGCGCCAGAAGCCGTGTACGGACCAGGGCCCGTGTGCCGAGGGCCGACCGGTTCGCACCGCGCGACACGCCTCGTTCTGCGGGCCGCGGCACCGTATCGACGGCCTCGGCGCCGGTTACGGCTCCGAAACCGGCACCGTCCGGACTGGATGGACGCGAGGCCCGGATGCGGGCGCAATCAGCCAGGTCTGGTCGATGGACTTCATGCACGACCAGTCGAGCGACGCGGCTTGCGGTTGCGCAAGGTGCTGAACGACCGCAACCACGAGGGATTGAGGTTGATCGGCGGTGTCCCGGGAAGTGGCGTAAGAGTTGAGGATGTTGGTTTCGCCGTTGTGGCCCTGCATGGCCACGACGGCGGGGATCGGTAGGTCATCGGAGTACTTCGGGTAAGGTGGGAGTTACGACACTTCAACCAAACCATGAGGAAGCACCCGATGACCCACGCCAGAATGCAACTTTCCGAGCTTCTTGGGAAGGCCGGCGCCGATGACATCGTTCGCGAGATGGTCGGATTCGTTGCCCAGCGGCTGATGGAAATCGACGTCGAGAACCGCTGCGGCGCCAGTCACGGCGGGCGAAGCGAGGAGCGAACCAACTCCCGCAACGGCTACCGTGAGCGGACCTGGGACACGCGGGCCGGCACGGTGGCGCTACGCATCCCGAAGCTGCGCCGGGGCAGCTACTTTCCGCCGTTTCTGGAGCCGCGGCGCACGGCCGAGAAGGCGCTGGCCACTGTCGTCCAGGAAGCCTATGTGCAAGGCATTTCGACCCGTTCGGTCGATGATCTGGTCCAGGCCATGGGGATGAGTGGCATTTCCAAGAGTCAGGTCTCGCGCCTGTGCGCGGAGATCGACGAGCGCGTGCAGACCTTTCTGCAGCGCCCCATCGAGGGCGACTGGCCCTATCTGTTGAATCGGCCCGCCAGCTTTATGCCGAATTTCTGCTCGATCAACTGCATCACCGCCGCACGACTCCACAGGGCAAATTCCATCTTCAACTGCTCAGGCCGCTTGTCGCAGATCATGCGCTGGATGACGGCTTCCTGTTCCGCCGTCAGCACGCGTCCTTCCTCTGACTCGCGGCCTCGCGGCGTCGGCTTCAACGCAGCGTAGCCGCACACATGGAGCCAGCCACCGCGCCGCGCACTCCAGCGGCGCTCACGGTGGTAACCGCGGCCGGGGTAGTGCAGGGCTGGGTTTGTGCGGTGGCGCTCATTTGCGGGGCTCCTGCACGGCCTGCTGTGCCTTCCAGGCCTGGAACCGCGCCTGCTCAATCGGGGTGATCGATGACAGAAAAACCAGGACGCCAACCACGCCGATCACGCCTGCCAGGGTAAACAGGATCTGGCGCAGGGCGTCGCTGGAGATAGCGGAAAGGCAAGGTTTTACGGGCATTTCGGGCTTTTTTTGACGATGCCCCATGAAAACATGCATGCTGGCCTGTTTTGATTGGATCCCCATGCGATGCACGGGGGTGCGCCGGAACGCCACGCGGGGCGCGCAATTCGGCGGATTGTGGATGCGAGCACGTGAGAAAGGACGAGCGAGGGAAACGGGCGCGGGCGGGGTGGGGCCGCACGCTGTCGCGCGCTGCGTGGGAGTTACGTGCAAGGGCGCGCGGCGCGTGCCGCCCTTGTTTCGGCTATCGCGGGGGTGCTTATAAATTTATACGTATTGCATGGATAAAACAGCGGCGGGAGTGGGGGATTGCGGGGCACCCCGGAACCGGCGTTTAATGGAACCGTGCCCCGAGATCGTGGGGCGGAAAACGAAGGAGGAATGGAAATGGAAGGACCTTACGCAATTCTTATGACGCTGGGTTGTGCATTTGCCGTGCTGCTCGCCTTGCGCTCGCTCGCGAACAACGAGGAAGACGCCGACAATACGGAAACGGAAGAAGATTTGATAAACGACCCGAATTATTTCTGGTACGGATTGAACATGTTCAACGATGACGATTGACGTGCCGTGAGCACTGCGATATTCGAACACCACAGGATAAAACTGAAATGATGGACAAACGACTCATTGCCCGAACCGCCATTGCCGCCTGCCTCGCGCTCGCGTTCCTGCCCGGCTGCTCGGAGGCCCCTCCTCCGGCGACGAGCGGCACGCCCGTCCAGGGCACAACGACTACCGTCGACATGAAGCCGCTGCCCACTTCGGGGCCGGAGGCCGAGAAAGCAAGGGAAATCGTTGCGCAGTCCCGCAAACGCGACGAAATGTATTACCGTAAAAACGGAGGAACGCCAAAGGATGATGCCTGGTGGCGGGAGTACGAGGCGTGGTTTGTGAGAGCCACCATCGATAAGGATGGCGCAGACGTGCGAACGAAGTGGGCCGAGTGCATGGAGCGCAGCAAGGATCCCTATTTGGCCATGGAGACCCTATTATTGAAAATGGAGTCAGCGAATAAATCCGAGACAAGGCTTCTGGAGAAGCAATTTGACGACACCTGGGAGAAACATGCGTCCGAAACTCCCGCAGCCTGCTATGCGCTCGAACGGAAAATAGCGGGCTGAACAAACAGGGTGCGGCAGATTGCCCGCGGTCGGGTTCGCCAGACTGCTCGAGGTCGCGCGAACATCCGGATGCGACGACTGGATCGAGATGCTGGAGAGGCTGAACACGCAGACACAATCTGAAATATGGCTATCGTCAAACCATCAAAACGCCCTGCATCGGCCGATGCGTTCATTCAGGGCGCTCCCGACGCCGAACAGACGCGTGGCGTGATCCGTGGCCATCGTCGCGTCATTACGCTGGGGTTCAGCCCGGAAACCATCGACCGCATCGATGCCGAAGCGGCCAGGCTGGGCATCAGCCGGGCCGCCTGGGTCAACATGGTCGTGAATAAGGCGCTGGGCTGAACCACGGCCAGGCTTGGGTATCCAACGGAGCTTTTGATGAAAAAAGATCAGACAACCGGCAAATCATTGAAACGCGCCCTCGTGGTGGCCTCCGTGCTTTCCATCCTGTCCGGGTGCGCCACCACCGTTCCCGGCACCCAGCAGTCCGCGCCCGCCAGGACGACAACGATCAACAAGATCAGGCTCACCGAGGTTCCTTCGGAAAACATCAACCTGGGGCGTTTCAACAATTTTCCCCGGGTAACGAGCACGGACGATCTGAGGGCCCTCGACTCGGCCATTGCGTCCTATGCGACCGCAATGAAGGACGCCGCCAGGGCAGGGGATTGGGAAACGATGATGGCGGCCCGTCATCTCGGCCTTGCGCTGACCGAGTATCGCGGTTATGTGACCGCGAATTCCCTTCAGGCCTTGCGTTCCGCTCGTCCAGGATCGGACGGTGCGGCCGTCATGACGCTGCCGGCCCACAGCTATGTCGTGCTGCCGCAGAAGGTACACCAGATCAATCAGGCAAAGGGGACGGACAAGACCGCCTGGCTGGGCCTTGCCCCAGGAACGCCGCTGGATGACGTCGTGCTTGCGCGGTTGAATACCCGGCAGCAAACAACGTCATCGGGCATTCCGCCCACGGGAATCAAGGTGGCGCTCAACACCATCAATTTGCGGACGTTTCCACTTCAGGGCATTCTCGATAGCCGCCGACCGGCACCAGGGACACAGGCCGTTCCGGCCGGCATGCCCGCCGACGGATCGCTGGCTGACGCCGTGCCGCAAGGCGCCCTTTTTCTGGCAAACGAGCCAGGCGGAGCGCGTTATTTCGTGGAACGCGGGGCGGATTCGTGGGTGCTGATCAATCCCACCAGCCAGCCAGTCTCGGCATCCGTCGAAAACCTTGGCTACGCGCCGGAATTTCAGGCGTCGAGCCAGACCAGGGAAGAGGCGGTCAGGATCGCAACGAGAGCAAACGATGCGGCAAAGGCGGTCATTCTTGCTCTGATGCGATCAGATACCCGTGGAGGCTATTGCTTCACGGTCAAGCCCAACAATCTCACTTGTCCGGACGGCATCCGGCGCCTGGACGAAAACGGGGGGGTCATGGCCTCGCAGGGCAATGCCGGCGATGAACCCGCGTACGCCAGAACGGAGGCGTATCGTCTCGCCATGGAATATCAGGGGTCATGGCGGTACGGCGAGCCCGTGTTCACGGTATTCCGCGCCCAGTGCGCCAACGCCGTCCAGCCCTACATGATGGCGTCCAAACTGACGGGATCCGGCGAGACCTATGAGATTTCGTGCCACGACATCAACAACAGCGTCATCTACGCCCGGCAGTATTACGTCAGCGCCGACGGCAAGAACAAGGTGCAAACCGTTGCCGACGCCTTGAGGGAGAAGGCCAAGCGCGATGAGATCGAGCGCGCGATGGCACCCTCCGCACTCATCGAGGGAATCGCGCAGTTCATCCCGCTCCTCGGGGACATCGACAGTCTTGCGCAGTGCGCAGGAGGACATGCATTGACCCGTGGCATCTATCTTGCCGGAGCGGAAACCGCAAATTCGGTGGCGACATCGATCGGAACGGATCGCGGCAAAAACGACCTCAATGCACTCTACCGCCTCAACAGCTTCGTGTCGGAACCGCCTTCGGTCGGCTCTCGCACGCTGTCCTGCCTCGGGGGTCTGGGCATCGTCTCCGGTGTGGCAAAAGCGGGGCGATGGGTGAAGGACTGGCTCAACGTACCGCCGAAAAAGGCTGAAGAGCTTTCGGCCGCTCTCGGTGGGTACATAGGTTCCGATCGCTGGAAGAAACTGGAAGCGCTGTCCGAGAATTTTGGCGCCGACTGGGTATCCCAGGTGCATATCGACCGTGCCGTGGGCGCGTTGCGCGAAGGGGGCGCCAGCAAGGCAGTAACCGAGATGGGATGGGGTTTCTATGCGGCAACCCAGCAGGGGAACAACATGGTCGACATCGCGGAAGCGGCAAAACAAACCGTTGACCGGTTGCGCGACCGTCAGTGAGCCTGCGTCCGGGATGAAGAAATTCGCCGCCGCGGCAGCCGAACTCCAGCGGCTTCACCACTGGGAAAAACCCGCGACGTTCGAAACGTCGCTCGACGTCGATTTTTCCACAAAGGATCACTGGACGAGCGTCTACGGAATCATCCGGAAATCGTTTGCACTGAAGACCATCATCGTGCTGCACTTCCTGGCCATGATTGCCGCGGCGGCCTCTCCGGCGTGGCTTCTCGCGACCCTGGACGGTGGCTCGCGGGCGATAACCGGCCTGTCGATCACGCTGTACGCCACCGTGCTGGTGCTGCTTCACCAGTTTTTCTACGGGCTATCGAGTTCCCATGCCGACGACATCGCCAACGGTCGCGGGTTTTCCACAGACACGATATTGCGGGCCTTCCGTGTTTTCCCCGCATTGATTCCGTTCAGCCTGACGCCGGGCTTCACGATCGGCGGGCTGCTCAGGCCGTTCCTGCCGCTGCGGATGGTCTTTGGCCGAAACACGGAGCTTCTTTTCATCGGCCGCTACACGCATTACATGCTGGCCTTCGTCTTCACGCGGAAGAGCGGGCAGGGGCTGCCGGAGCGCCTTCTGGATGCCGCGAAACTCAGTGTCGAGCGACGGCACGACGTGTTCGACGTCCTGGAGGGCGAACGAAAGCGCTACTTCATCGGCATCCTGGCCCTGATCGCCGTCGCCGCGTTGCGGGATACATCCCTGGTTTCCGTCGGCTACACCCTTCTCATGGTTTTCCTCGGCGTGAGCTTTTTCTGTTCGCATGTCGGCATGATCTGGATGCCGACGATATGGGCGAACTACCAGGCCCACGGCGGGGAAACGGAGACGTTGCCGGAGGCGAAGGCAAGCGCGAACTGGATTGGCATGATCACCCTCCGGACGCTGCCCACCCTCATGGCCGGCCTGGCGGTAACGGGCGGCATCGTTTTTCTGGCGATCATACTCGAGCAAACGGCCCGGCAGGACGAGTTGCACAAGGCCGCGGTCGCGGAGACGCTTTCCAGGTATCCGTTGCCGACGGATCGTTACATCGGCCGCTGGAAAAGGGGGTTTGCCGACGACGACAAGGATGACAGGTTCGTGAAAGAGATCAGTCGCCTGCCGGAAGTGAAGTGCAAGAGAGTTGGCGGCCGCATCGACTGCGTGGACTTTCCGCACAACTGGCGGGGATGCTACCGGACAGGAGAATATGAGCAGACGGGCTGCTTTTACGCACCCCGGGAAGACGACTGGGCAAAGCAAAGCGTCGCCAGCGGCGACGCTCTGGTGGATCGGGAATGGGCCGCGGGCCGCAGGGAATTCCTGGATCGGATGGCGGACAACGGCTTCGAGGTGGGTGACGTCGAATACATCCTGCTCGATGTGAGCAGGTTTCCGCACCACAGCAACACATTCCCGGAAGCACTCGATTCGATCGAAAAAAGCATGCTTGAGACAGCATGGCCCACTTTCCACGAACAGGAATACTTCGTCCATTTCCGCGAAGGATCGAGATCCGCGATCAAGGCAGGGGGGGACATCGAGTTCTTCCTGGGCAAAGCAAGACGCATTCGCCGCGTGGGGCAGGATTGAAGCCCGGACGACAATCTCGCCCGGGCTGTGTTGGCGGCGCCCAGGATGCAGTCGCCGATCTTCGGCAGTTTCTGGATGGACGGCGCTTCAGGACCATTTTGGCCGACCCGCCCTGGCAGTTCGAGCGCCGCACCGGGAAAGTAGCGCCCGAGCACAAGCGCCTCAATCGGTATTCGACCATGATTCTGGACGCCATCAAGGCGCTGCCCGTTTCAGAGGCCGCCGCCGAGACCGGCCATCTCTATTTGTGGGTGCCAAACGCCTTGCTGCCCGAAGGGCTGGAGGTCTTGCGGACCTGGGGATTCGAGTACAAAAGCAACCCGGTCTGGCACAAAATCCGCAAGGACGGCGGTCCGGATGGCCGGGGTGTCGGCTTCTATTTCCGAAACGTCACCGAGTTGATTCTGTTTGGGGTAAGGGGCAAGAATGCCGGACCCTGGCGCCGGCCAGGAGCCAGGCGAATTTCATGGCGCCCCGGACGCGTGAACATTCCCGCAAGCCCGACGAGCAATACCCGCTGATCGAAGCATGCAGCCCCGGGCCTTTCCTGGAGCCATTTGCGCAGGGCAAGCGGGAGAATCGGGCGGTGTGGGGCAACCAAGCCGACGAGAGCTATTCCCGACGTGGGACGCCTATTCCACGTATCAGGGTTGCCGCAAGATCGTGTCCCGTGGCGGCCACGATGTCGGGTGAAGCCGCATTCGGCCAACATGCCGGAGCGGCTGAAGAAGGAAATGAAACGGCAGATCAGCGTCGTGGGCATTTTCCCCAACGAATCAAACGTCCTGCGCCTGATCGACACGGTGCTCATGGGGCAAGAACGAGGCATGACAATTGCAGTACCGCTATGCCGCTGCGCAGCTTGGAGCCGCGCTTGTGATGGCGGGATTCATTGAAGCAGCGAATGAATTTGCCGTGTTGCGTGGCACGCATGCGCACTGGCGGTGCTGAACGGTTGCGCTGCGTGTATTCCGGCCCATCCGTCGGTGCGATGGATCAGGCCAGCCAGAGCAGCGCCGCGCCGCTCGCGGCAATGAGCGCGCCGGCGAAGCGTATGGCGTGCCGTCCGAACAGCGCACCGGCGATGCCCACGGCATGCAGCGCGGCAGTGGCCGCCACGAAGCCCAGGGCGTACGCTGCGGGCGCGGCGGCCTGCGGCATTTCCAGACCGTGGGCGTAGCCGTGACACAGCGCGAAGCCGGCCACCAGCGCAACACCGGGCACGAGCGGAACGTGCCGCCCTGTCGCTACGGCGAGGCCGAGCACGAACACGGACGCCGCGATGCCGGTCTCGATGCGGGGCAGCACCCCGCCCCACTCGGCGAGGGCGCCGCCCGCGGCCATTGCGAGGACGAAGGCCGTGGGGATGCCCCATAACGCGCGGCCACCCTGCTGGGCGGCCCACAGGCCGACCGCCAGCATGGCGAGCAGGTGGTCGAGGCCGGCAAAGGGATGGGTGAATCCGCTGACGAAGCCGGAGACCGTGTGCCCGCCGGTGTGCGCAGCGGCACCGTTCGCCGCAAAGGCAAGGATCACGGCCAGGGCGGGGCGAAGATGTCGGGTCAGGCGCATGAGGCGGGCTCCGTCAGGCGAGAAAGCGTTGCGGGTGCGGGCGAGAAAAGCATCCATCGCCGAATGCCGGGGCGAGCGCATGCGGCATGTACGCGCCCGCACCCGTCAACAGGGGGTGGGCGATGCGGGGTCCGCGCGTCTTCATGCGGGCAATCTAACAGCCGCGTTCCCGAATGACAACGGTATGGCAAATTCAATGTATGGCAAATTCAAATGTATGATTATTCATCATAATTTCATGACATTCGAGCCATGCCGCTGGCGCCCGATTCACTTATACTGAACGATGCCCATGGCGCCTCGCCGCCCCGGAACATGAAGCGACGATTCGCCATGGACGTCTTTCTCCCCGCTCTCTTCGGCTATCGCCCATGTGTCTTGCCATCCCCATGCGGATCGACTCCATCGACGGCTTCACGGCGCGCTGCGAGGCCAAGGGCGTATGGCGCGACGTCAGCCTGTTCATGATGCAGGACGCGCCGCCCGCGGTCGGCGACTTCGTGATGGTGCACGTGGGCTATGCCATCCAGAAAATCGCCGAGGCCGATGCACGCACGGCGTGGGAACTGTTCGACCGCATCCGGGAGGAGCGCGGTGCATGAGCTCGCCGTCGCGCAGGCGCTGGTCGAGCAGGTGGAAGGCGTGATCCGCCAGCATCGCGCGCAGCGGGCACGCCTGGTCCGCGTGCGCATCGGTCCGCTGTCCGGCGTCGTGGCCGAACTGCTGGCAAGCACCTTTCCGCTCGCCGCGGCCGGCAGCCGCATGGAACATGCCGTGCTCGATCTCGTCGCCGCACCGATCGAGGTACGCTGCGAGGCCTGCGGCGCGCAGAGCGAAGCCGCGATGAACCGCCTCGTCTGCGGCGCCTGCGGCGATTGGCGCACGCGGATCGTCAGCGGCGACGAACTGCTGCTCGAGAGCGTCGAACTCGAAACCGCGCCCCCCGACTCCCGGACCCTTTGCCATGTGTGACACCTGCGGCTGCAACCTCACCCCCGGCAACCGCCATCTCGCCTTCAAGCCGGTCGCGCCCGGCGCCACCGCCGTGTCGGTGCTGAAGGGCCTGCTGGCGAAGAACGACGACCAGGCGGCACACAATCGCGAACATTTCGACCGCCGCGGCATCCTCGCGGTGAACCTCATGTCCGCGCCCGGCTCCGGCAAGACCGCGCTGCTCGAGGCCACGCTCGCCGCGCTGCGGGGCGAATTCACCTGCGCGGTGATCGAGGGCGATCTCGAGACCGAGAACGATGCCGAGCGCATCCGCGCGCTTGGGGTCACGGCGCACCAGATCGTCACCGGCACCGCCTGCCATCTCGATGCCCACCTGGTGCACGACGCGCTGCATCACGTGGAACTCGGCGGCGTCGACCTTCTGTTCATCGAGAATGTCGGCAACCTCGTCTGCCCGGCGAGTTTCGACCTCGGCCAGCACCTCAACGTCACCCTGCTCTCGGTCACCGAGGGCGACGACAAGCCGGCCAAATACCCGGTGATGTTCCGCGCCGCCGACGCCATGCTGCTGACCAAGACCGATCTGCTCGCCGTGCTCGACGATTTCGCCCCCGACAAGGCCGAGGCGCATCTGCGCCGGCTCGCCAATCCCGCGCCGGTGATGCGCCTGTCGGCGCGCAGGGGCCTGGGCATGGACGCGTGGCTGGCCTGGCTGCGCGCCGAGCTCGCCGCGCAGCGCAGCCGCGTGAAACGCGGCCAGACCCGACGCCCGGCGATCCAGCCCGACGGCACGCAACGGCACAGGGCCGCCCTGTGACCGGCACGTCCCAGGTCTGGCTGGAGAAAATCCACGCCTTCGATTTCGGCCGCACGATCAGGATCATGAACGTATGCGGCGGCCACGAGCGCTCGATCACCCATTCCGGCCTGCGTGGCGCGCTGCCCGCGTGGCTCGAGCTGATCCCGGGACCGGGCTGTCCGGTGTGCGTGTGCCCGGAAGAAGACATTTACCAGGCCATCCGGCTCGCCTTGCAGGATCGCGTCATCCTGGTGGCCTATGGCGACATGCTGCGCGTGCCGGTGAACGTGCCCAGGGACGCGGTGCGCACGCTGGCCGAAGCGCAGGCGGCGGGCGCCGACGTGCGGCCCATCGCCGGCCCCATGGAGGCGCGCGCCATCGCGGAAGCCCATCCGGATCGCCAGGTCGTGTTCTTCGCCGCCGGCTTCGAGACCACCACCGCGCCGCTGGCCGCGCTGCTGGCCGAGGGCATCCCCGGCAATCTCTCCATCCTGCTCTCCGGCCGCCTCACGTGGCCGGCGGTGGCGATGCTGCTCGACTCCGGCAGCCCCGGCTTCGATGCGCTGGTGGCGCCGGGCCACGTCTCCACCGTGATGGGGCCGGAGGAATGGAACTTCGTCGTCGAGGCGCACCGCATGCCCGCCGCGGTCGCCGGGTTCGGCACCGAATCGCTGCTGGCGGCCTTCTACTCGGTGCTGCGTCAGCTCAAGACCGGCGAGCGCTTCCTCGACAACTGCTATCGCGAAGTCGTCCAGCCGGGCGGCAATCCCACCGCGCTGCGCATGCTGGCCGCCACGCTCGATGTCGTCGACGCCAACTGGCGCGGTATCGGCACCATCGCGCGCTCCGGCCATGCGCTCAAGCCCGCGGTCGCGCACCATGATGCGCGCCTGCGCTTCACCGACCACGCCAGTCCCGAACGCCGCCGGGCCGGCCAGATGCCACCGGGCTGCGATTGCGCGAACGTGGTGCTCGGCAGGATCTATCCCGACCAGTGCCGCATCTACGGCCGCGCCTGCACGCCGCGCCACCCCGTCGGTCCCTGCATGGTGTCGGACGAAGGCGCCTGCCGCATCTGGTGGGCCGGCGGCGTGCGCGTGCCCGCCGATGGCTGAGCGCAACGCGCAGTTCATCACGCTCCGCGGGCGTGTCCAGGGTGTGGGGTTCCGTCCCTTCGTCTACCGCATCGCGCTCGCGCACCGCATCAGCGGCTGGGTGCGCAACGTCAACGGCGCGGTGGAAATCCACGCCGAAGGCACGCCGCACGACCTCGCCGCCTTCGGCTGCGCCCTGCTGCGCGACGCGCCGCCGCTGGCGGCGCCCGGCCCGCTCGCCATCGCGGCATGCGCGGCCGAGGGGGGCGCGGGTTTTGCCATTCGCGGCAGCGCAGTCGCCGGCGAGGCCGACATCCACCTTCCCATCGACGGCTTCGTCTGCGGCGACTGCCTCGCCGAGCTTCGCGACCCCGCCAACCGCCGCCACCGCTACCCCTTCATCAACTGCACGCAGTGTGGCCCGCGCTACACCCTCGTCACCGCGCTGCCCTACGACCGCCCCAACACCGCCATGCGCAATTTCGCGCTGTGCCCGGACTGCCGCGCCGAATACGGGAACTTGCGCGACCGCCGCTTTCACGCCGAGCCGATCGCGTGTCCGGTATGCGGGCCGCATCTGCGTTTTTCCCCCTCCCACTTGGGGCAAGGGGGCCGGGGAGAAGACGAGGCGCCCGCGCAAGGCAATCGCATGCACGAAGGCCCGTCCCGCTCCCCTCTCCCCGGCGGCGCGAGGGGCCGTGGCGACGACGAGACCGCGCTCGCCGCCGCCGTCGCGGCGCTGCGCGCCGGGAAGATCCTCGCGGTAAAAGGGATCGGCGGCTACCACCTGATGTGCGACGCCCGCAACGACGGCACCGTCGCGACACTGCGCGCGCGCAAGTCGCGCCCGGGCAAGCCGCTCGCGGTCATGTTCGGCGATCTCGCAGCGCTGCGGCGCGAGGTGGCGACCACCCCCGACACGGAACGCCTGCTCGTTTCATCCGAGCGCCCCATCGTGCTGCTGCCCAAGCGCACCGGCGGCATGCTGTCGGCACGCATCGCGCCCGGGCTTGCGGAAATCGGCTGCCTGCTGCCCTACTCGCCACTGCACGCACTGCTGCTCGCCGACTTCGGCGCACCGCTCGTCGCCACCTCCGGCAATCTGTCCGGCGAACCGGTGCTGACGGCCAACGCCGAGGCGCACGCGCGCCTTGCCCGCCTTGCCGACGCGTTCCTCCATCACGACCGGCCCATCGTGCGGCCCGCCGACGATCCGGTGTATCGCCCCATCGCCGGCACGGCGCGCCCGCTCCGTCTGGGTCGCGGCAGCGCGCCGCTGGAACTCGATCTGCCCGAAGCGCTCGCCGAACCCGTGCTCGCACTCGGCGGCCACATGAAAAACACCGTCTGCCTCGCGTGGGATCGTCGCGCCGTCGTCTCGCCGCACATCGGCGAGCTCGACACCGTACGCAGCCTCGACATCCTCGCACAGGTTGCCAACGACCTGCAGCGGCTGTACCAGGTGCGCGCGACGCGCCTCCTGCTCGACCGCCATCCGGGCCATGGCTACCGCCACCACGCGCGCAACAGCGGACTGCCGGTTTTCGAGGCGTGGCACCATTGCGCGCACGCCTCGACGCTGGCGTGGGAGTTCCCACGCGAAAAGGACTGGATCGTGTTCACCTGGGACGGCACCGGGCTTGGCGAGGACGGCAGCATGTGGGGCGGCGAGGCGCTCGTCGGCACGCCCGGCCGCTGGCGGCGCGCCGCCTCCATGCGGCCGTTCCGCCTGCCCGGCGGCGAGCGCGTCGCGCGCGAGCCGTGGCGCGCCGCCGCCGCGCTCCTGTGGGAAACGGACGCACCGGCGCCGTTCGCACCCGAGGCGCTGCATGCGGCGTGGCAGCGCGGCCTGAACACGCCGGCCAGCAGCGCCGTCGGCCGCCTGTTCGACGCGGCCGCGGCCCTCACCGGCGTATGCAGCCACGCGAGTTTCGAAGGCGAAGGGCCGATGCGTCTCGAGGCGATCGCGGAGGCCGACGCCGCGGCTGTCGCGCTGCCGCTCACGCGGGATTCCGCCGGCATCTGGCGCAGCGACTGGGCACCGCTGCTGCCCATGCTCGCCGACACGTCGCTTCCACTCGCTGTCCGCGCCGCGTCCTTCCACCACAGTCTCGCGCAGTCGCTCGTCGATCAGGCCTGCCGCCTGCGCGACGAAAGCGGCACCGCAAGCGTCGGCCTGACCGGTGGCGTGTTCCAGAACCACCGTCTCGCCGAAGCGGCCATCGGCCGCCTGTGCGCAGCCGGTTTCCAGGTTCGGCTGCCGCAACGCCTTCCCGTCAACGACGCCGGCCTGAGCTTCGGCCAGGTCATCGAATTCCTCCACCACCCGCCAGGCACATGAACGATACCCGCATTCTCCTCGCCCACGGCAACGGCGGCCGCCTCATGCGCGAACTCGTCACCGGACTGTTCGCACGCCATCTCGGCAATCCCCTGCTCGACACCGACGCCGACGCGGCCACGCTGCCGCCGCTCGACGGCGAGCCCATGGTCACCACCGACGGCTTCACCGTGCAGCCGCTGGAGTTTCCCGGCGGCGACCTCGGCTCGCTGGCGGCGCACGGCGTGATCAACGACCTCGCGGTGGCCGGTGCCGAACCGCGCTATTTCACGCTGTCGGCGCTGATCGAGGAAGGGCTGGAGCGCGCGCTGCTCGACCGCCTCGTCGGCAGCTTCGCCGCCGCGGCGCGCGCGCATGGTGTCGCGGTGGTCGCCGGCGACACCAAGGTGGTGCGGCGCGGCGAGGGCGGCGGCCTGTACCTGGCGGTCGCCGGCATCGGCGTGAAGCGCGCGCGGGCGACGCTCGCCATCGAGGCCATCGCCCCCGGCGACGTGCTGCTCGTCTCCGGCCCGGTCGGCGACCACGGCATCGCGGTGATGCTGGCGCGCGAACAGTTCGGCCTGTCCGGCGAACTGCGCTCCGACTCGGCCTCGGTGCTGCCGCTCGCACGCGCGGTACGCGACCTGCCCGGCCTGCGGTTCATGCGCGATCCCACGCGCGGCGGGCTCGCCACGGTCTGCCACGAGATCGCCCGCGCCTGCGGCCACGCCGTCGCGCTCGCCCAGGACTGCGTGCCGCTGCGTCCCGAGGTGGTGTCGGTGTGCGAGATGCTGGGCTACGACCCTTACTTCCTCGCCTGCGAGGGGCGCATCGTCGCGGTGGCCGACGCCGCGGCCGCCGACACCGTCCTCGCCCGCTGGCGGGCGCTGCCGCAGGGCAGCGGCGCCCGCCGCATCGGCCGCGTCGAGGCCGGCGCACCGCGCGTCATCCTGGAAACCCCGCTGGGTGGCCGGCGCGTGCTGGACGAACTGGAGGACGATCCCTTGCCGCGAATCTGCTGAGAACGCGTCGATCGGGCTTATACTTGCAGAGTTGCCGGACTTGCCCTGGCCCTTCCCCCCGATGCAACCATGACCATTCGTTTGCACACCCTCAAGGCTCCAGCACAACCCGCGTCACCCAAGGGATTTGCGCTCTTCGCCCTCGGCTTCCGCCCCTTCTTCCTCGCCGCCAGCGTGTATACGGTGCTGATGATGGGGCTGTGGCTGCTGACGCTGCGCGGCACCATCACGCCGACGGCGTTGTCGCCCATCGTCTGGCACGGCCACGAGATGGTGTACGGCTACACCGTCGCGGTGATCGCCGGCTTCCTGCTCGCCGCGGTACAGAACTGGACCGGCATCCGCATGCCGTCGGGGCGGCCGCTGATCGTACTGTTCGTGCTCTGGCTCGCCGGACGCGTCGTCTTTCTCGTTCCGGGCCTGCCGGGAGGGCTGGTGGCGGCGGTCGACCTCGCCTTCCTGCCGGCATTGGCCTACGCACTCGGACGCCCCATCCATCGGGTGCGGCAACTCAGCAATTATCCTTTCCCGGTGATGCTGCTGGCCTTGATGCTGGGCAACGCGCTGATGCACGCGGAGCATCTCGGCTGGGCCGGCGGGACGGCCCTGACCGGACTCCATTTCGGAGTGTACGTCGTCGTCATGATGATGGCGCTGATGGGCGGGCGCGTGATTCCGAGTTTCACCGACAATCGCCTGCGCACCCGTGCGCGCCACTGGGTGACCATCGAGCGCCTGGTGCCGGTGGCGACGCTGGCGGCGCTGCTTGCCGCGCTCGTCGCCCCCGTTTCGCCGGTCACCGCGGTGCTCGCGGCCTTCGCCGCGACGGTGCACGGCGTGCGCTGGGGGGGCTGGGTGACGATGAAATACTGGACCGTGCCGCTGCTGTGGGTCCTCCACCTCGGCTATGCCTGGATCGTGGTCGGCTTCGCCCTGCTCGCGCTGTCCGCGGCAGGCCTGGCGCAGGCCGCCGGCCCCGCGCTGCACGCCTTCACTTCGGGCGGCATCGGCGTGCTGACGCTGGGCATGATGGCGCGCGTGTCGCTCGGCCACACCGGCCGGCCGATGGAGCCGCCGCGGATCATGACGCTGGCGTTCATCCTGGTGAATCTGGCCGCCCTGCTGCGCGTCAGCCTGCCGCTCGTCGCACCGCACACACATCCGGTCGCCATGGCGCTCTCCGGCAGCGTGTGGATCGTCGCGTTCGGCATCTTCGTCGCGATGTATGCGCCGATGCTGGTGCGGCCGCGCGCCGACGGCCGCACGGGCTGAGAAACGCGGCGGCCGTCCGCCGCGTCCGCGCGGGCGCGGAGGACGCTTCAGCTCGCCTCGTCGATCCACGCCATCTGGATCGCTTCGAGGATCTTCTCGCCGGAATGCTCGGGGTCGTCGTCGAATTCCGGCAGTTCCATGACCCAGCGGTGGAGGTCGGTGAAACGGATGGTGCGCGGATCGATTTCGGGATGCGCCTCGGCGAGTTCGATGGCGATGTCGAGGCTGTCGGTCCACTTCATGTCAGTGTCCTTCCTTCACCATGTTGATGGTGTACTTGGGAATTTCGATGACCAGGTCGGCGTCGGCGACGCGCGCCTGGCACGACAGCCGCGACTGCGGCTCCAGCCCCCAGGCCTTGTCGAGCAAATCGTCTTCCTCCTCGGTCGACTCTTCCAGCGAATCGAAGCCTTCGCGGACGATGACGTGGCAGGTGGTGCAGGCGCAGGATTTCTCGCAGGCATGCTCGATCTCGACGCCATTGGCGAGCAAGGTATCGCAGATGCTCTCACCGGATTTCGCTTCGATGACGGCCCCTTCCGGGCAGAGCTCCACGTGGGGCAGGACGATGAGTTGTGGCATATTGGTCTGTCGGTAAAAAGGTTCAGCCGAAGTTTTCCAGCTTCCGGCCGGCCATGGCACGGCGCACGTTGCGGTCCATGCGGCGCTGTGCGAATTCGGTGGTCGCCGTGTTGAGCGATTCGACGCCGCGCTTGATGGCGTGGTGGTCATTGCCCTCGAGCAGCACCCCGAGGGCGGCCATCGCGGCCTCGACCGCCGCGACCTCATGCGCCTCCAGCAGGGACGCGTCTTCCGCCAATGCCGCGCGCGTCGCGGCGATCAATCCGCGCGCCTCGACGATCTGTTCGTTCAGCGCGCGCGCGTACATGTCGTCCTTCGCATGGGCGAACGCATCCTTCAGCATGCGCGTGATGTCGCTGTCGGCGAGGCCATATGACGGTTTCACCTGCACGCTCGCTTCCACCCCGGTGCTCTGCTCGCGTGCCGACACCGACAGCAGGCCGTCGGCATCGACCTGGAAGGTGACGCGCACGCGCGCGGCACCCGCCACCATCGGCGGAATGCCGCGCAGCTCGAAGCGCGCCAGGGAGCGGCAGTCGGTGGCGAGTTCGCGCTCGCCCTGCAGCACGTGCACGCTCATCGCCGTCTGCCCGTCCTTGAAGGTGGTGAATTCCTGCGCGCGCGCGGTGGGAATGGTGGTGTTGCGCGGAATGACTTTCTCCGTCAGGCCGCCCATGGTCTCCAGGCCAAGCGACAGCGGAATGACGTCCAGCAGCAGCCAGTCCTCGTCGCTGCGATTGCCCGCCAGCACGTCGGCCTGGATCGCGGCGCCCAGCGCCACGACCTTGTCGGGATCGAGATTGGTCAACGGCGTCTGCCTGAAAAACGCGGCGACGGCCTGGCGCACGCACGGCATGCGCGTCGATCCGCCGACCATCACGACGCCCTTGACCTCGTCCACCCCCAGGCCGGCGTCGCGCAGCGCCTTGCGCGTCGGTGCCAGCGTCTTGTTGACCAGGCCGGCGGTCATGGCGTTGAAGTCTTCCTGCGTCAGCGTCGCGTCCATCATCTCGCCGGTCGACAGTACGGCGGTGACACGGACCTCGCTGTGCTCCGTGAGCGCTTCCTTGGCGTCGCGCGCCTTGCCCAGCAGAAGCCGCGTGTCCGCCGCCGACAATGGCGCGAACCTGCCCTGCTCGAGCATCCAGCAGAAGATGCGCTGATCGAAATCGTCGCCGCCGAGCGCGGAATTGCCATTCGTGGCGAGTACTTCGAAAACGCCCTTCGACAGACGCAGAATCGAGATGTCGAACGTGCCGCCGCCGAGATCGTATACGGCGTAGACGCCTTCCGAGGCGTTGTCGAGTCCGTAGGCGATGGCCGCCGCGGTGGGCTCGTTGAGCAGGCGCAGGACGTTGAGGCCGGCCAACTGCGCGGCATCCTTGGTCGCCTGGCGCTGTGCGTCGTCGAAATATGCCGGCACGGTGATGACCGCCCCGACGAGTTCGCCGCCCAGTGCGGCCTCGGCGCGCCGGCGCAGCACCTTGAGGACCTCGGCGGCGATCTCGACCGGACTTTTCACCCCGGTGACGGTCTTCAGCTGCACCATGCCGGGCGCGTCGACGAAACGATACGGCAGGCTGGCGGCATCCTCGATGTCAGCCAGTCCGCGCCCCATGAAACGTTTCACGGATACGATGGTGTTGTGCGGATCGCTGTTCTGTGCGGCCTGCGCGAGGTGACCGGCGTCGATCCGGCCATCGGCGTGGTAGCGCACCACCGACGGCAGCAGGGAGCGGCCCGCTTCGTCATCGAGCACCACGGCCATCGCGGAGCGCACCGTGGCCACCAGCGAATTGCTGGTGCCCAGATCGATCCCCACCGCCAGCCGATGCTGGTGCGGGGCTGCGGACATGCCGGGCTCGGCGATCTGCAACAGGGCCATCTCAGGTTTCCAGTTCTTCGTACACGTCACCGACCTCGGCGATGAGTTTGTCCATGAAGCGCATCTGGCGCACCGCCTCGGTCGCCGCCACGTAGTCGTGCGCGTGGTCGAGCAGTTCGGCAAGCTGCGCTTCGATACCATGGTGCGCCGCACGCAGCTCGCCCGTCAACGCATCGAGCGCGGCCGGATCGCGCGCTGCGCGTGCCTCGTCGATCGCCTCGCGCCACGTCATCTGCTGCATCAGGAAAGCCGGCGCCATGCGCGTGTTGGCGGCTGCCAGCGCGTCGATGCCCTGCAGATGCAGCAGATACGCGCCACGGTTCACCGGATGCTTCAGCGCCTGATACGCCTCGTTCACCCGCGTCGCCCACTGCATGGCCAGCCGCTGCTGCGCCTCCGGCTGCGCGGCGAAGCGATCCGGATGCACCGCATGCTGCAGCTCCCGGTAGGCGGCGTCGAGCCGCCCGCGGTCGAGCGCGTAGGTGGCGGGCAGGCCGAACAGCTCGAAGTGGGTCTGGGTGAAATCCATTGTTCAGGGGCGAAAAGCCAGGATTCGGGAAGCTTCGCGCTTCGCGCTGCATTCCTGCAGGCGCGGCCTGGGCCGCATCTTCCCCGGCCCCTGCCGTCAGACGTTGAACGACTCCCCGCAACCGCAGGAATTCTTCACGTTCGGGTTGTTGAACTTGAAGCCTTCGTTCAGTCCCTCGCGCGCGTAGTCGAGCTCGGTGCCGTCGAGGTAGGCGAGGCTCTGCGGATCGACGTAGACGTTGACGCCATGGCTGACGAAGAGCTCGTCGCCGGCGGTCGTCTCGTCGGCGAACTCGAGGCTGTAGGCCATGCCCGAGCAGCCGCTGGTGCGCACGCCGAGACGGATGCCGATGCCCTTGCCGCGCCTGGAGATGAAGTTGCTGATGTGCTGCGCCGCACGTTCGGAAAGCGTCACTGCCATGATGTTTACTCCATTCCCTTCTTCTGTTTGTAATCGGCCACCGCCGCCTTGATCGCGTCCTCGGCAAGAATCGAACAATGGATCTTGACCGGCGGCAGCGCGAGTTCCTCCGCGATCGCCGTGTTCTTGATTTCCATCGCCTGGTCGAGCGTCTTGCCCTTGACCCATTCGGTCACCAGCGAACTCGACGCGATCGCCGAACCGCAGCCATAGGTCTTGAACTTGGCGTCCTCGATGAGACCGTCGGCACCCACCTTGATCTGCAGTTTCATCACGTCGCCGCAGGCCGGTGCGCCGACCATGCCGGTGCCCACGCCCTCGTCGCCCTTGTCGAAGGAACCGACGTTGCGGGGATTTTCATAGTGGTCGAGGACCTTTTCGCTGTATGACATGTTTCGCTCCTTTCAGTCGCTTGAGGGGTTAGGGGCCAGGAACCGGGGGGCTTTGCGCTTCGCCCCCCTTGTTGGCGCGGCGCGTGCCGCGCGCCCCCTGGGCCCCAGCCCCCGGTTCCCAGAAATCAATGCGCCGCCCACTGCACCGTGTTCAGATCGACGCCGTCCTTGAACATCTCCCACAGCGGCGACAGTTCGCGCAGCTTGCCGATCTTCTCGTGCAGCAGCCTGACCGCGTAGTCGATCTCCGCCTCGGTGGTGAAGCGGCCGATGGAGAACCGGATCGAGCTGTGCGCCAGTTCGTCGGAACGGCCCAGCGCGCGCAGCACGTAGGAGGGCTCCAGGCTGGCCGAAGTACAGGCCGAGCCGCTCGATACGGCAAGATCCTTGATCGCCATGATCAGCGACTCGCCCTCGACGAAATTGAAGCTGACGTTGAGATTGTGCGGCACGCGCTGTTCCATGTCGCCGTTCACGTGCACTTCCTCGATATCCTTGAGGCCGTTGTACAGGCGGTCGCGCAGCATGCGGATGCGCTCGTTCTCGGCGGCCATTTCCTCTCTGGCAATGCGGAAGGCCTCGCCCATGCCGACGATCTGGTGCGGAGCCAGGGTGCCGGAGCGCATGCCGCGCTCGTGGCCGCCGCCGTGCATCTGCGCTTCCAGGCGCACGCGCGGCTTGCGGCGCACGTACAGGGCGCCGATGCCCTTGGGGCCGTAAGTCTTGTGCGCCGAGAACGACATCAGGTCGACCGGCAGCGTCTTCAGGTCGATCGGCATCTTGCCGGTGGCCTGGGCGGCGTCGACGTGGAAGAGCACGCCTTTCTCGCGGCAGATCTTCCCGATCGCCGCGATGTCCTGGATCACGCCGATCTCGTTGTTGACCGCCATCACCGAAGCCATCACGGTGTCGGGGCGGATGGCGGCGCGAAACTCGTCGAGGTCGACGAGACCGTTTTCCCGCACGCCGAGATAAGTCGCCTCGAATCCCTGGCGCTCCATCTCGCGCACGGTGTCGAGCACGGCCTTGTGCTCGGTCTTCACCGTGATGATGTGCCGGCCCTTGGTGCCCGCATAGAAGTGGCCGGCCCCCTTGATGGCGAGGTTGTTCGATTCGGTCGCGCCCGACGTGAACACGATTTCCTTCGGATCGGCACCGACCAGCGAGGCAATGTGGCCGCGCGCCTCCTCGACCGCCTTTTCCGCGTCCCAGCCGTAGGGGTGGCTGCGCGAAGCCGGATTGCCGAAATGCTCGGTCAGGTAGGGGATCATCTTTTCCGCCACGCGCGGATCGACCGGAGTGGTGGCGGAGTAGTCGAAGTACAGTGTTTTCATCGTGTTCCCTTAGTCAGTGCTTTGCGGTTCAGGCTGCCATCGTCATTTTCACCGGCCGGCGCTCCCGCGCCACCGGGGTGTTGCATTCATCCGCCTTTTCCACCAGCGACGCCAGCGAAATGTTCTCTAGATAACTGTATATGTGCGCGTTGAGCCCCGTCCACAGGTCATGCGTGAGACAGCGGTGATCCTTGTGGCAGTTTTCGTTGCCGCCGCACTTGGTGGCGTCGATCGGCTCGTCGACCGCGCGGATGATGTCGGCGACGGTCACCTTGTCCGTCGGTCTTGCGAGAAAGTAGCCACCACCCGGACCCCGCACGCTTTCGACCAGTTCGTGGCGACGCAGGCGGCTGAACAGCTGCTCCAGGTAGGACAGCGAAATGTCCTGCCGCTCGCTGATGCCGGCGAGCGTCACCGGATGCTTGCCACCCCGCATCGCGAGGTCCAGCATCGCTGTCACGGCAAAACGGCCCTTGGTGGTCAATCTCATGGCTGGCTCTCCTTCTCAAGATGAGCCCACTATAAAATACTTGAGCGATTCAGTCAACTATTTTCCGCAGCCAGCGGCCCGGAAATGGCGGCTGGACGCATCCACCCGACCTGGCGAACATCGGCGAAGGGCATGCCGTCGATATCCGGCGGCCTCGCCGGGACGAGAAGCGATCGACCGCGGTTAGGTTCAATGCTCCTGCCCGGGCAACTCGCAATGAAAGGCGGCGGCATCCTGTTCCGACTCGGGCAGTTCGGCACCCAGTTTCTGCAATTGAGCCAGCGCCAGTTCCAGCCGCCGGTCGACCTGCGCCGAATGGTCGATGAGGCAGTGAATCGCCTGTGCCAGGGGATCGTTCATTTCGGCGGTGATGGCATAGGCGGAAAAGCCGAGCTTCTCCGCCTGCCGGTTGCGCTGGGTATCGGCCCCGCTCCCGAGAATGCGCGCCGGAATCCCCACCGCGGTGGCGCCCTCGGGGACGTCCTTCACCACCACCGCATTGGAGCCGATCCGGGCGTTGGCGCCGACGGTGATCGGTCCGAGAATCTTCGCCCCGGCCCCGACGACGACGCCGTGCGCCAGGGTCGGATGGCGCTTGCCCTTGTTCCAGGAGGTGCCGCCCAGCGTCACGCCGTGATAAAGCGTGCAGTCGTCGCCGATTTCGGCCGTCTCGCCGATCACCACGCCCATGCCGTGGTCGATGAAGACGCGGCGGCCGATGATGGCGCCCGGATGGATCTCGATGCCGGTGACCCAGCGCCCGAGATGCGAAACGAAGCGCGCCAGCCATTTCCACTCCATCGCCCACAGCCGATGCGCCATGCGATGCACCAGCATGGCATGGAAACCCGGATAGGTGGTCGCCACCTCGAACGACGACCGCGCGGCCGGATCGCGATCGAACACCGCGGCAATGTCTTCCTTCAATTGGCTCAGCAGGCTCATGGGCACGGAAACATCAATTTCCGATTATTCTAATAAACTATTGAGAATTCTGCGCGGTTTTGTCCGTCTTGCGGCCCGTCTGGGCCGCCGTCAGGATGCCGCGCAGGATGTTGACCTCTTCCTTCGCCAGCGCGGTACGCGAGAACAACCGCCGCAGCTTGGCCATCAGCTTGCCCGGCGAACCCGGATTGAGGAAATCCAGTTCGGCAAGCGCCGTCTCCAGGTGCGCGTAGAAATTCTCCAGCTCGGCGCCGCTCGCGGCCTCGATTTCCGGCTGCGGCCACGCCGGCGCGCCGAGCCACGCCTGGCGAACCTCGTAGCACAGGATCTGCACCGCCGCCGCCAGATTGAGGGAGCTGTACCGCGGGTTGGCGGGGATCGTCACCAGCGCCTGGCACAGGCCCAATTCCTCGTTGGACAGGCCGCTGGTTTCGTTGCCGAACACCAGTGCCACGGGGGCGTCCACCGCCGCCTGCAGGGCGCGGCGCGCGGCCTCGGGCGGCGTCAGCGCCTCGGCAACGATGCCGCGCCGCCGCGCCGACACGCCAAGCGCCAGCACGGTATCGGCCAGGGCCTCGGCAAGCGTCGCGCACACGCGCGCCTGCGCCAGCACGTCGGTGGCGCCGGAGGCCATCGCATCGGCCTGGCTGTTGGGGAAAACCGCCGGATCGACCAGGTGGAGCCGCGTCAAGCCCATGGTCTTCATCGCCCGCGCCGCGGCGCCGATGTTGCCGGGGTGGCTGGTGCGCGCCAGCACCACGCGGACATTGGCGAGAAGTTTCGGATCCGGCGCTGTCATCAAGTAAAATGCGGGCCTCGTTCTTTGAAGCCCGTGTACTCCCCATGCATCCCATGCTCAACACGGCGGTGAAAGCCGCCCGCCGCGCAGGGGCGATCATCAATCGCGCCTCGCTCGATCTCGACCAGCTCACCGTGCGCAGCAAGCAGGACCGCGACTACGTCAGCGAAGTCGACCAGATGGCCGAACGCGCCATCATCGAAATCCTGCGCGACGCCTACCCAAATCACGGAATTCTAGCAGAGGAGTCCGGTTCGACCGACGCAAGGAACGGCGAGGATTACGTATGGATCGTCGATCCGCTCGACGGCACCACCAACTTCCTGCACGGCGTGCCGCAGTACGCCGTTTCCATCGCGTTGAAGCACAAGGGCCAGATCACCCAGGCCGTGGTCTTCGATCCCACGCGCAACGAACTCTTCACCGCCAGCCGCGGCCGCGGCGCGGCGCTCAACGACCGCCGCATCCGCGCCAGCCAGCGCAGCAGGATGAGCGAATGCCTGATCGGTACCGGCTTTCCGTTCCGCGACTTCAGCTTTTCCGAGGCCTACCTCAACATGTTCCGCGACATGATGAAAGCCACCTCCGGCCTGCGCCGGCCCGGCTCGGCCGCGCTCGACCTCGCCTGGGTCGCCTGCGGCCGCTACGACGGCTTCTGGGAAATGCGCCTGAGCCCGTGGGACATTGCCGCCGGCAGCCTCATCGCACAGGAAGCCGGCGCGCTGGTCGGCAACTTCCTTGGCAACGAGGGCTTTCTCGAATCCGGCAACATCGTCGCCGGCAACCCCAAGGTATTCGCGCAGATGCTGCAGATCCTCGCCCCGCACCTGCCGCCCGAGCTGAAGGTCTGACCCTTCGCCGCGGCAATCGCGGCGGGGGCGCCGCGCCTGCACGCATGCGCGGCGTCGCCGACGGGTTGCCCTCGGGCCGATGGAGCGGCTCACTGCAGGAGCGCGTACGGTGCGGCGGGGGCTGGCGCACGTTCAGCGGGGCTCAGTTCATAATGGACGACCACCTCGTTGCCGCTGCCGACGTAGTGCATCGCATGGCTCAGGCGGCGCACCAGCGCAATGCCGCGGCCATAGAGCGCGTGGTCCGAGATCTGCGACTGGGCTTCCCAGTCGAAGCCCGGTCCGCTGTCGCGCACCGTGATCCTTGCCGTCTTCCGGCCGCCGCGCCGCAACACGTCGAGCTGGATTTCGATGAACCCCCGCTCCAGTGCGTGCAGGGCCTTCTGGCGCCGGGCGGCATAGGCGGCGAATCCCTCCTGCCCTGTCTTGAGCGTGGAGTCGAGGCGCAGCAGGCCATGGTCCAGCGCATTGGACACCAGCTCGGACAGGATGATGAAGATCTGCCCGGCATGCTCCTTCAGTGCGTCGATGCGTTCGATCATGCCGGTGAGCGCGGGCACGACGTCGAGATTCTTCAGGTCCAGCGCCTCGAAGTGGAAAATCATGCACAGGTGATCGCTCCCGCGGGCTGCGCCGGTTTCCTGCACCACCATTTCCAGCACCGCGCCGGGCGTCGGAATGTCGACGCCGATGGCGCTGATGTCGTCCGCCACCGCGCCGGCCCGGTGCGTGTCGAGTGCCTGCAGCAGCCTTTCGAAACGCTGTGCGGGCGCGGCAGCGCTCAGTGCCGCCCGCGCGCGTTCGTCGCCGAACTGCACGCCCTCGGGGTTTTCCGCCTCGCTCAGGCCGTCGGACCAGAGAAACAGCTGGCAAGGGCCGCCGTAGAAGTACACTTCCGGCTCCGCGGAGAATTCTTCCGGGGGCATCACGCCGAGCGGGAGATGCCTGGAGTTCCAGCACTTGAGAACCCTACCGCCGGCGTCGATCAGGCAGGGCGGGGGGTTGCCGCCATTCCACACCTCGATCGTCCCCGTCACGGGATTGATCGCAACGAGCGTGAGCGCGGAAAACCGCCCCTGCGGCATCATGGTGTGCATGCGCTCGTTCATCACCTCGACGATGCGTTCGATGCCGTAGCCGAGCTCGGTCATCGCATAGAAGGTATCGAACTGCGGCAGCGAGCCCATCGCCGCGGGCAGGCCGTGTCCCATGCCGTCGCTCAGCAGGATGTGGTGGGCCTTTCCGGGCGTGCGCGCCGCGGCGACGAGATCGCCGCTGAAGTGCCACGCGGGCGTGACGCGATAGCGCAGGGCGGGATCGCTGAGGCCCTCGCGGTTCACCATGTATGCCATCAGGCTCGCGCCGAGGCGCCGTTCTTCCTCGGCCTGCTGGTAGTAGGCGGCAAGCTCGTCGGAATGGCGCGACAGCGCCTGCTGCAGTTCGGCGATGCGCTGGAACACCTGGATCTTGGCCTGGAACACCGGTAGCGAGAGCGGTTTGGTCAGGTAGTCGTCCGCGCCGGCACGCAAGCCTTCGAGCACCTCGTCCTCGCGCGAAAGCGCGGTGACCATCAGGATCGGCAGCCAGCACGCGCCCGCGGCCTCGCGGATGCGCCGTGTCGCCTCGAGGCCGCCCATGCCCGGCATCATGACGTCCATCAGGATCATGTCCGGCGCCTCGGTGTGGAATTTCTCGACGGCTTCCTCGCCCGATCGCGCCTCGATGAAGCGGTGCCCCAGCCGCTTCAACACCTGGCCCGCGATGGCGACGTTGTCGGGGACGTCGTCCACCACCAGGACCGTCATGGCCGCTTTGTTCATCTCGCCGGCTTCCCGTTTCACCTGATGTCGAACAGGCGGCGGAAATTCGAAAGCTCGAACACCTGCGCCACGGCCCCCTTGCAATTGAGGAGGGTGATGGATTTCGCCGCGCTCTTCGCGCGTTCCTTGAGCAGCAGCAGCATGCCCATGGCGGAGCTGTCGATGTATTTCACCTCGTCGAAATCCACTTCGAGCTCGCTGACGTCCGGTTCCCTGAGGAGCGTATCGGTCGTGTCGTTGAACAGCCTGTGGCTATTGAAATCGAAGCGCCCGCTCAGCACGATGCGCGCGGTACTGTCGTCCTTGTGGATGTCTATGTTCATCATGTTCTCCTTTCCATACGCTGTAAACAGGACCGGCGTGCACTGCGCCGGAAAACCAGCCCACTGACCCGTCCCGGCCTTGCCGGGATCAGATCGTTTCGGCCTCGTGACACGTGGCCGGCAGTTCGATCACGAAGCTGCTTCCCTCTCCCTCCACACTTTCGACGCCGATGGAACCCCCCATCAGGTCGACCAGGTGCCTGCACAATGCCAGCCCCACCCCGATGCCGGGTACGCTGGTGCATTCGGCGCCCAGCCGGCTGAAATACTGGAACAGTTCATTCCGCTTCGCCTGCGGGATGCCGATTCCCGTGTCGCTGACGGCGATGCGCAGCACGTTCTGCTCCAGCAGTTGGCAGGTCACGGTGACGTGGCCGCCGGGCCGGTTGTATTTCACGGCATTGGTGAGCAGGTTGATCAACACCTGCCGGAAGCGCCGGGCGTCGACGTGCAGCGTCCGGCGCTCGCATGCGGCGCTCAGATCGATCAGCTGCAGCGCCCGGGCCTCGGCCTGCGGCGCGACGTATGCCAGGCATTCGCGAATGAGCGCGACGACGTCGATCCGCTCCGGCTTCAGTTCGAGCCGGCCGCTCTCGATCCGGGACAGGTCCAGCACGTCGTCGATCAATTCGCGCAACAGCCAGCCGGCGCCGAGAATGCGCTTGATGCTGTCCTGCTGGCTGTCGTCAAGCGGCGCCTCGGGGTCGGAGTCGAGCAGCTGCGCGAAACCCACGATGGCGTTGAGCGGCGTGCGCAGCTCATGGCTGACGTGGGACAGGAACCGCGTCTTGGCCTGGCTGGCCTGTTCCGCGACCTCCTTCGCACGCGTCAGCGCAGCCTCCAGGTTCACCTGGTCGCTCACGTCGCTGATCGCGGTCACGTAGTGGGTGACTTCCCCCGTTTCGCTGCGCACCGGCGAAATGAAGATGTCGCACCACAGCCGCCGCCCACGCCGCGTCAGGGCTTCGACCACGGCATGCCGCTCGGCGCCGAGGGCGAGCCCGTCGTGCAGCAGGCCCCAGCCGTCCGCATCGTTTTCGCCCTGGACCAGAAGCGGCCAGCATTCGCCGGGGATGGCGGCCTGCGGCAGGCCGACGATCTCGGCAAACGCGGCATTGGCATACTCGATGACCCGGTCGGTCGACCGAAAGATCATCATGCCGGTTCCGCTCGCCGCCAGCGCCCGTCCATGCAGGCGCAATTCGTCCTCCACCCGCTTGCGCGCGGTGACGTCGCGCACGGACATCTGGATGTTCCTGATGCGCCCCGCCGTGTTCCGCACCGGCACGGTCGACATCTCCGTCCAGACGTAGGCGCCGTTGCCGCACCGCAGGCGGACGTGGTCACACTCGCCGTTCTCGCCGCGGAGCGCGGGTTCATGCAGCCTGGCGCGCGCACGTTCGGCGTCGCCCGGATGGATCAGCGCGAACGCATCCTGGCCGATGAGCGCAGCGGGCACATAGTCCAGCACCCGTTCCACCGAGGGGCTGACGTAGATGAAGCGGCCGTCGGCATCGTGCAGCGAAATCACGTCGAGCGCGTTCTTCGCCAGCAGGCGGAAGCGTTCCTCGCTTTCCTGCAGGGCGGCGTCGATCGCCAGGGCGCGGGTGATGTCGGTGTAAATCGCGAAATAGCGTTCCAGACGGCCGTTCTCGTCGAAAAACGGCACGATGGTCGAAGCCACCCAGTAGAAGCCGCCGTCCTTGCGGCGATTGCGGATGTTGCCCTGCCAGACGCGGCCCTTGGAGATCGTGTCGAGCATGGCGGCGAAGAATCCGGGGGGATGGAAATCCGAATTGACCAGGTGATGGGTCTTGCCGAGGATTTCTGCCCGGCTGTACTGGCTGATCTCGCAGAATTTGTCATTGGCATAGACGATGCGCCCCGCCGTATCGGTAACGCTGACGATGGCGTGCTCGTCGAAGGCGCGCAGGTGCCGCGCCAGTTCGAGGTCGCGCTTGGCCATCTGCATGGCCATGCGATCCAGCGCCCGCGCGAGCACGCTCAGCTCCGTGCCCTCGGCCACGCCGCTGCGGTACGCCAGGTCGCCTGCGGCGTGCGCGTTGGCCTGGTGGATCATGCGGCGCACCGGCACGATGACCAGATGGTTGGTTGCAAACCAGGCGAACACCAGGATCCCGGCAAACACGGCCGCCGCGCCCAGCGCCATGATGGTGCCGGTGCGATGCACCTGCGCCAGGGCGACGTCGGCGGGAACGCCGACGGCGACGAACACGTTTTCGTTCGTCGCGCCGCTTTCGAGCCGGGCGCTGGCAAACAGGCGCAGCCGGCCGTCCCGGCCGTACGCTTCCATCACACCGCTGTCGGGATGCGCCGCACCAACCTGCCGCACCGCCGCGGTGAAGCGCTTGCCGCGCCAGGCTTCGGACGCGGGGTCGGCATGGAGGATGATGCCATGCTGGTCGTGGAAAATCACTTCGCTCCCCGCCGGCAGGGTACCGCCGAGGAAAGTGCGATCGAACCAGGACAGGTCGACCGACACGAACAGATACGCGAGATCGTCGTCGCTGCGTCCCGGCAGCGGCATGGCGACGATGACCACGGGCTCGTCCACCTGCACGCCGAGGTGATAGTCGCCCACCACGATCTGTTCATGTCCCGCGCGCAAGCGCTGAAACCAGAGGCGGTCGCTGAAGCTGGCATGGTGCTTTTTCCGCGCCGCGCTGCAAACCGTGTTTCCCTCGGCGTCGGTCATGCCGGCGTTGGCGAAAATGATCGATTGGGCGAGTGCGGTCCGGAACACCGAGCAGAAGCCGGACCTGCGTTCGGCGATCTGCGGGTTGGCGGCCAGGGCCAGCAGCAGGTGGTGCGCGGCGTTGATGTGTCTTGCCTGCTCCATGGAGATGCTTTGCACGAGCGCGCGCGCTTCACGGTGGACGTCGTCGACGGCGTGGCGGTGAATGTTCGTCGCCAGGTACCCGATGATGGCCAGCAGGGGCAGCATGGCGGTCAGGAGCAGCACGATCAGGCGCGAGCGCAGGCTGTCGAAAATGCGCTTCACCGACGCACCTCCGTGCCGCCCCGGTCCGGGTCGCCGCCGCCGCAGTGCGTGGGTTCCGCGTGGCCCATCATCTCCCCATCCAGGCCGCGTCCGCTGCGCAGCAACGCTTCGGCCGCAGCTTCGGGAAGCGGGTGGCTGAACCAGTAGCCCTGCAATTCGTCGCAGCCGGCGTCGTGCAGGAAGACGGCCTGCTCGGCGTCTTCGACGCCTTCGGCCACGACGGCCAGGCCCAGGCTGTGGGACAGGTTGACGATGGCGCGCACGATGGCGGCATCGCTCGGGTCGGTGATGATGTCGCGCACGAAGGAGCGGTCGATCTTGAGCGCGTCGATCGGAAAGAGCTTGAGATACGACAGCGAGGAGTAGCCCGTGCCGAAATCATCGACCGACAGCGTGATGCCCAGCGCCTTGAGGGCATGCAGCGTGCCGGCGGCGGCCTCGCTGTCCTGCATCACGGTGCTTTCGGTGATTTCCAGTTCGAGGTGCCGCGGGTCGAGTCCGCTGTCGGCGATCACCCGCTGCACCCGTTCCACCAGGCCAGGATCGCGGAACTGGCGCGCGGAAAGGTTCACCGCGACACGGATCTCCGGCAGCCCCTGCATCTGCCACTGGCGCGTGCGCCGGCACGCCTCCCGCAGCACCCAGTCGCCGAGCGGGGTAATGAGACCGCTCGCCTCGGCCACGCCGATGAAGCGATCGGGGCCGAGCAATCCGTCGCGCGGATGGTTCCAGCGCACCAGTGCCTCGAATCCCAGCACGGCACCGGAGCTCAGGCTGACGCGCGGCTGATAGTGCATCACGAGTTCGTCGCGCTTCAGGGCGAGGCGCAGGTCGTGCTCGATCTCGATCCGCGCGTGCATCTGCGCATCCATTTCCCGGACGTAGAAGCGGAAGGTGTTGCGGCCCTCCTCCTTGGCGCGGTACATGGCGACGTCGGCATTGCGCAGCAGGGCTTCGGCGTCGGTGGCATCGAGCGGACAGATTGACAGGCCGAGGCTGGCCGTGACGTAAACCTCGCGGCCACCCATCACGAACGGCTGCGCCAGGGCGGCCAGGATCTTTTCGGCGACGACCGCCGCGTCCCCCAGCTGCACGATGTCCGGCAGCAGCAGGATGAACTCGTCGCCCCCCTGGCGCCCCACGGTGTCGTCCTCGCGCAGCGCGGTGCCGATCCGCGCCGCGGCCTCGCACAGCAGCGCGTCGCCCGTGCCATGGCCCAGGGTGTCGTTGACGTCCTTGAAATGGTCCAGATCGAGATAGGCAACCGCGAGCAGGCGTCCGCTGCGCCGCGCGTGCGCGATCGCCTGCTGGAGGCGGTCGAGGATGAGCGTGCGGTTGGGCAGGCCGGTGAGCCCGTCGTGGCGGGCCTGATGCAGCAGGACTTCTTCATGCCGCTTGCGCTCCGAGATGTCGCGCGCGATCACGAGCACCGAGACCACGCGGTTTTCCAGGTCGCGCTCGGGGACCATGCGCACGTGGAAATGGCGCAGGCCCGCCTGAGGCAGCTCGATTCCGCACTCCAGGGTGGTCGGCTCGCCAGTGGCGAACACCGCGTCGACACCATGAATCCAGGGTATGGCCGCATCGGGCGGCAGGCCCAGTTCGGACCAGGTCTTGCCCCAATAGCCGTCCGGCTCGCCGCCCACCGCCGCGACGAGCGCGGAGTTGGCATACTGGAAGCATTGCGCCCGGTCGACGCGCACGATGATGTCCGGCGCGTGATCCACCAGCGTCTGGAATTCCTGCGAATGGCGGCGCAGCAGGTTCTCCATTTCCCGGGTCGCGCTGATGTCGCGCATGACGACGAGTGTTCCGTGCATGCCGCCCAGTTCGATGCGCGACAGGCTGACCGAGACCGGCAGCTCCTCGCCGTTCCTGCGCCGCACCCACGATTCCGTCCGGATGACGGCGAGATCGGGGACGGGGCGAGCGACGTGACAGATGCCCGGCGCCATGGCGCTGCCGTCGAGACGCTCCGGAAACATGCCGTCCATCGACTGGCCGAGCAGTTCCTCGCGGTGATAGTCGAGCATCGTGACGGCGCTGGCGTTCGCCGTCACGATTCGCCCGCTCGCGTCGATCAGGAACATGGCGTCGGGTGCCGCCTCGAACAGCCTGCGGAAGCGCAGCTCGCTTTTTTGCAGGGTTCCCTGGGACGCCATGAGTTCGCGGTAGGGGCGTTGGACGGCGATCACGAAAAGGGCGCGATAGAGCAAGGCGTAGCCGACGACCTTGCAGCCATGCCCCATGAGATCGAACGCGTCGTGGGTCCGCGTGTGCAGCGTGAAGTTGAGCTCGCCCAGCAGGAGAATGCCGAGCGCGGCGAACAGAAACGTCGCTGCTTCGTCGCGCGCCGTGCGCAGCCTCGGATACAGGATCAGCGCCGCCACCGCATGCAGCGCGACGATGAGATAGCCGGCATCCGACGCCGACGAGACCAGCCCGTACTGCGCCACGAAGCCTGCGGCGAGCCATTCCGGCCGGCCGGCCAGCAGCCAGGCTGCCGCGGCGGCACCGGCGAGCGTTGCGCCGAGGACGACGCGACGCGAGACGGGCTTCATGTCCACCGGCACCACGAGCACGGCGATGAACAAGGTGACCGCCACGCTGAGCCGTTCCGCGTACCAGAAGTACAGCGTGCCGTCCTCGGTGACCGGCGCGCCGAGCGGCGCCGTGCCCGGATGCGACAACAGATGGCCCGCGCCGAACAGGCCGGCGGCGAGCATGCCTGCCGACACGATGGCCGGCATGGCCGCTTGCTGGGTCTTCGCCGCCTGCCAGGCAAGGCTGGCGATCATGCCCGCCAGCGCCACGGTCGCGATGTCCAGCAGGCCGTGGAGCGTGTTCGCGCCCGCGGCATCGAGCTCCACCTTCTGCGTCGCCATGAACAGCATTGCGGTCACCGCCGCCAGGCCGGCGATAACGAGAACGGCGAAGCTGCGCCCGCCGTAGCGATATGGCGGGGTGGCCGGTGCCGATTCGTGCTGGCGTTCAGGCATGGGTGGACGGCCTCGGGCGGGAATCACGCATATTTCATGATCTCCGCGGGAATCGCCTGCAAGGGCGCGCTGCGATCGACACCGCCCAGTCTGACCGCTTCCTTGGGCATGCCGTAGACCACGCAGGTCGCCTCGTCCTGCGCCACGGTGTTCGCACCCGCGTCGCGCATTTCCCTGAGGCCGCGCGCGCCGTCGTCTCCCATGCCGGTCATGATGACGCCCAGCGCGTTTCTCCCCGCGAATTTCGCCACCGAGCGGAACAGCACGTCGACCGACGGCCGGTGGCGGTTGACCACCGGGCCATCCACCACTTCGACGTGATACTGCGCGCCGTTGCGCTTGAGCAGCATGTGCCGCCCCCCGGGGGCGATCAAGGCGCGGCCGGGCATCACGCGGTCGCCACTGCGGGCTTCGCGCACCTCGATCTGGCAGACCGCGTCCAGCCGCGCGGCGAAGGACGCGGTGAATTTTTCCGGCATGTGCTGCACGATGACGATGCCGGGCGACACCCGCGGCAACGCGGCAAGTACCGTTTCCAGCGCCTGGGTGCCGCCCGTGGAGGTGCCGATGGCGACGATGCGCTCGGTGGTCTCCACCATGGCCTGGCTCGTCGCCGGCAGGATGGCGTCGGCACTGAGCTTGGGCGCCACCGCCACGGGCACGGGCGCCGCCCGGACCTTCAGGTTCCGCACGTTGGCGCGGGCCGCCGACTTCACCGCGCGAATCAGATCGGACGCCGCGTCTTCCATGGCGGCACGCCGGTTGCCGATGGCCGGTTTGGGTACGATGCCGACCGCACCCGCCGCCAGGGCCTGCATGGCGGTTTCCGATCCCTGCTGCGAAATCGACGAGCAGATCACCACCGGCGTGGGGCGCTCCGCCATGATCTTCTGCAGGAAACTGATGCCATCCATGCGCGGCATCTCGATGTCCAGGACCAGCACGTCCGGCCACTGTTTTCGCATCTTCTCCTGCGCGAAGATGGGATCGGCGGCCACCGCGATCACCTCGATGCCGGCGTCGCCGGCCAGGGCCTCCGACAGGACCTGCCGCACGACCGCCGAATCGTCCACCACCAGGACTTTTATGCGTGTCCGCATGACGCCTCCGATTCGCGGCCGCCGCACGGCGCCGCCGGCTGCGGCGCCAGTTGGCGCACCCAGACGTGCCCGGACCAGATGTCGAACAGCACCGTGCGATGGCCATTGCCCCCAAGATCCGCCGCGGCCAGGCGCATTCCGTGCCGCTTCAACAGCTCATGCCCGACCTCGGCGTTGCGGGTGCCGATATGGATGTGCGTGGCGCCTGCCTGCCGATGGAACATGTTGCCGCCGCCGAACAGCTTGACCTGGTAATCCTCGAGCGCCGTTCCACTCCGGCGAACCTCCTCGAACAGCAACCCGAGCGCCTCGTCGGCGTACTTGCCGTCGGCACCCGGCACACCACGTCGCGCGCGGCCCGGCAGCATGTAGTGGCACATGCCGCCGATCAGCAGCTGCGGGTGCCACAGCGTGATGGACACGCAGGAGCCGAGGATGGTCCTGATGCGCGTATCCCGGTCGCCGAAATACCATTCGCCGGGATTGAGGAAGATTTCGATGACGTGGGGTGGTTTTTTCATGGCGGGTCAGCCGGCCTGTTTCCGGTACACCGACGGGCGCACGCTGGCCAGCACGCTGGTCACCCCGTTGAGGCTTTCCGAGTGGCCGATGAGGAGATGGCCGCCGGGCTTGAGCGTGGCGGCGACGCGCTCGACCACCCGCGCCTTCGTTTCGGTGTTGAAGTAGATCATCACGTTGCGCAGGAAAACCACGTCGAACTCGCCCAGCGGCGGCAGGGTTTCGTTGAGGTTGATGTGCTGGAAGCGGATGCGCGCCTGCAGCCGCCGGTCGACGAGGAAACGGCCCGCCTGCGAGCCGATGCCCTTGAGGCAGTATTCCTTCAGGTAGCGTTCCGGAACGTGGCGCGCCCGCTCCATTGCGTACAGCCCGCTGCGCGCGCGCTCCAGCACGCGCGTGCTGATGTCGGACGCGATGATCTCCCACGGCGCCTCGCCCAGCCGATCGGCCAGCACCATTGCCACGGAAAAGGGCTCCTCGCCGCTCGAACAGGCCGCGCTCCACACCCTGAACGGCGTACCGGGCACCCGCGCGGCGAGGATGTGCTGCTGCAGCAGATCGAAATGCCTGGGCTCGCGAAAGAAATACGTCTCGTTGGTGGTGAGCAGGTCCAGCGCCGTCTGCAATTCCTCCGGCTCCCGTCCGCTGCTCAGCAGATGCAGGTAATCGCGGTAGGAATCGAGCGCATGATGTTTCAGCCGCTTGGCCAGGCGCCCGCAGACCAGGGCCTTCTTGGCGGGAGAGAGGCTGATTCCCGCGAGCCGGTACAGCAGCCGCTGGAATTCGCCAAAATCGCGATCGGAAAGCGTGGACTCCTGCATGCTCCGCCCGTCCTCTACAGAACACGCTCGACGGGCGCCGGCCGCACGCGCCGTGGGGAGGTCATCTGGCCGCCTCCCCGCCCGCGGCGCTCACCTCATGCGCGTGCTCCAGCAGGGCCAGATCGTCAAGCGACAGCACGTTGTCGACGTTCAGGATGATCACGAATCTGCCATCCACCTTGCCCATGCCGCGAATGAAATCAGTGCGGATCCGTGCGCCGAAGGCCGGCGGCGCCTCGATCTCGTCCTGCGGGATTTCCAGCACCTCGTTCACCGCATCCACTACCACGCCGAGCACCTGCTTCTCCTCGCCGTTGGCCACCTCGATGATGACGATGCAGGTCCGGCGCGTGATCCCGCTGCCCTTGCGGCCGAAACGCGCCGAAAGATCCACCACCGGCACCACGCTGCCGCGCAGGTTGATCACCCCGCGAATGAAGTCCGGCATCATGGGAACCTCGGTGAGATTGCCGTACTCGATGATCTCCTTGATCGCGAGAATGCCGATCGCGAACGTCTCGCCTCCCAGCATGAAGGTCAGGTATTGCAGCGCGTCCTGGGGTGTATCCGGTGCGGGCTGCTCCGCCACGTTTACGAGCGCAGTCATGCCGCCTCCTCAGAATTTGACGAATTCGAGCTCGTCGGCCAGGGCCGGCGCGGCCTTGCCGCCGGCCCCCTTGGCCGGCGCAGCGTGGACCGGTTTCTGCGCGGCCGCGTTCCTGGGCTTTGCCGCCACCGTGACGGCGCCACCGTCGAGATGGAAAAAGCTCATGGACTGCTGCAACTGCTCGGCCTGGCTGCTCATTTCCTCGGCCGTGGCGGCCAGCTCTTCCGAGCTGGAGGCGTTCTGCTGGGTGATCTGGTTCAATTGGGACATGGCCGTGTTGATCTGGCCGACGCCGGCGGACTGCTCCTCCGACGCCGCGGTGATTTCCTGCACCAGGTCCGAAGTCTTGTTGATGGACGGCACCATTTCGTCCAGGAGCCTGCCGGCACGCTCCGCCATGTCCACCGAGCCGCCCGCCAGTTCGCCGATCTCCTGTGCCGCCACCTGGCTGCGTTCGGCCAGCTTGCGCACTTCCGCCGCCACGACCGCGAAGCCCTTGCCGTGCTCGCCGGCGCGTGCCGCCTCGATGGCGGCATTCAGCGCCAGCAGATTGGTCTGGTAGGCAATGTCGTCGATGATGCCGATCTTGCCGGCGATGCTCTTCATGGCGTTGACGGTTTCCTTGACCGCCTCGCCCCCCTCGGTGGCCTCCTTCGCCGCCTTCGATGCCATGCCGTCGGTCACCTTGGCGTTCTCGGTGTTCTGCCCGATGGAAGCCGACATCTGCTCGATCGAGGCGGACGTTTCCTCCACGCTCGCGGCCTGCTCGCTGGAGGCCTGGCTGAGCGACTGGGCCGTGGCCGACACCTCCTCCGAGGCGCTGGACAGGCTGTCCGCCGCACTGCGTACCTCGGTGATGATCTGCGCGAGTTTCTCGACCATGTTCTTCATGGCCTGCAGCAACTTGCCGGTTTCATCGCCGGATTTCACCTCGATGCTGGCGCTCAGGTCGCCCTCGGCCAGCTGGTTGGCCACGGCGACCGCTTCGCCAATCGGCCGCGTGATGCTGCGGGTCACCCAAAAGGCGATACCCGCCCCGAAGATGCCGGCGATGATGGAAATGGCGACGATCAGCGAGAAGGCGCTGTGATAGCTTTCCGCAGCCTCCTTGCCGCCCTGCTCCATCAAGCTGCGCTGGAATGCGATCAGCTGCTCCATCGACGCGACGAACGCCTCCTGCTTGGGCGTCACCTCGTCGAACAGGAAGGCCACGGATTCGTTGCGCTTCCCCGCGCCCACCAGGTCCAGGTAGGCATTCCCGGCCGCCACGAACGCCAGGCGCCGCTCGTCCGCTGTTTTCATTATCTTCTTGCCCTCTTCGAGGACGATGGCCTGCGTCAGCCTCTCGAAGTTCTCGGCCACGGTCTTGCGGGCACTCAGCAACTGCTCGCGCTCGCTGGCGATCTTCTCGGGATCCGTCGCCAGCGCGATATTGCGCATGGTGCGCGCCACGACGTTCAGATTGATGATTGCGTCGTTGGCCCAGGCCGTTTTCGGATAGCGGTCATTGGCCAATGCATCGACGTTGGCGTTGAGCTCGTCCATGCGGGTGACGGCGACGACCGCGACGACCGCCATCAGCGCCACGAGCACCCCGAACCCCAGTGCCAGGCGTACCCAGATTTTCATGTTCCTGAACATATTCACTCTCCCCTCAGATCAGCAAAAGCGCCATACATGCGCTGCAGCGGTCCGCTCAGCGCTCATGGGCAACACGCTGTCCATCACGCGCAACCCCCAGTTGAAGCAGCGCCGGCACATCCAGAATCAACGCCACTTCGCCCGTTCCCAGAATCGTGGAACCGGAAATACTCTTCAAATGCCTGAATACGCGACCCAGCGGCTTGATGACGGTCTGGAACTCGCCCAGCAGCTCGTCCACCACGAACCCCGCCTTCTGCCCGCCGTACTGCACCACCACGATGTTTTCGCGCTTGCCCGGCGGCGCCTTGATCTCGAACTCGTCGCGCAGGCGCACGAACGGCAGCACCTCGCCGCGCAGGTTGACGTAGTTGCGCGTCGCCGCGAGCCGCCTGTCCGCCTCGGACAGCTCGATGCATTCCAGCACCATGTCGAGCGGCACCACGAAGGACGACTTGCCGACGGCGACGAGGAAACCGTCGATGATGGCCAGCGTGAGCGGCAGGCGGATGCGTACCGTGGTGCCCTGCCCCGGCGTGCTTTCGATGTCCACGGTCCCCCGCAGGGCTTCGATGTTGCGCTTGACCACGTCCATGCCGACGCCACGGCCCGACAGGTTGCTGACCTGCTCCGCGGTGGAAAATCCGGCCTCGAAGACGAGATTGAAGATCTCGCTGTCCGACAGGTTCTGGCCGCCGGCGACGATGCCGCGCTCGATCGCCTTGCGCAGGATCCTTTCCTTTCTCAGCCCGCCGCCGTCGTCCACCACCTCGATCACGATGCTGCCCGAGTCGTGGTAGGCGTTCAGGCGCAGGCTGCCTCTCGCCGGCTTGCCGGCCGCCATCCGCGCCGCCGCCGGCTCGATGCCGTGGTCCATGGCATTGCGGACGAGGTGCATGAGGGGATCGCCGATCTTCTCGACGACCGTCTTGTCCAGTTCGGTTTCCGCGCCGCTGATCTCCAGGGCGATGTCCTTGTCGAGCTCCCTGCTCATGTCGCGCACCACGCGCTGGAAGCGGTTGAAGGTCTCGCCGATTTCCACCATGCGCAGCTTGAGCGCGCCATCGCGGATTTCCTCGACCAGGCTGGACACGGCGGAATTCGCCTCGTGCAGGGCCATGTCGCCGGAGCGCCTGGCGAGCAGCGAGGCGCCGGCGCCGGCAATGACGAGCTCGCCGACCAGGTTGATGAGATCGTCGAGCTTCTCCGCACTCACGCGCACGAACCTCGCTTCCTGCGCGCGGTGGTCGCGGATCTGGCGCTGCTTTTCCAGCGCCACGTCCATCACCTCCTTCTGCACCATGCCTTCCTTGACCAGTACCTCGCCGATGGGCGGCAGGGCTTCGCCGTCCACCGCCTTCATGCTTTCCTGCACGCGCAGGGCATTTTCCAGTTCATGCCGGGTAAGGACGCCGGCCTCGATCAGCAGCTGGCCGAGCATGTCGGCATTTCCGCTGGCATGTTCCAGGCGATCGACGTAGGCGGCGAGATGGCTCGGGGGCGGGAAAATGCGCAGCTCGCAGTCGTCGCGCACGAACTCGAAGACGTTCTCGATGGTTTCCTTGTCCGCCTCGCTCCTGAATTCAAGCGAATACTTCAGGTAGCAGGCCTCCGCATCCATCGCCGCCAGATCCGGCAACCCGCCGTCGTCGACGTCGAGCGAAACGATGTCGCCGATGGTGGAGAGATAGCGGATGAACGAAATGGGATCCATGCCGTTCTTCAGCACGTCGTGCCCGAAGGCGATGGACAGGTGCCAGGAGTCCCCCTCGAGCGGACCGCCGCCGCTCGCGTCCAACCGGCTTTCGTGCAGGGCCGGCATGCCGGTGTCGTCCTCACCCATCGGGGCGACATCCTGAAAGGCGCGCAGCCGGGCGACGAGCGCCGCGCCCGCGGCCGCCTGCCCCGCATCGAGTTCCGCCCCCGATTCCGCCACCACCGCGATCAGCAGTCCGATGTGGTCGCGGCACTCGAGCAGCAGCCCGACCAGCTCGCCATGGGCGGCCAGCGTGCCGTCGCGCACCGCCTCGAGAATGTTTTCCACGACATGGGTGAACGCCACGATGGCGTCGAGCCCGAACAGGCCCGCGGAGCCCTTGATGGTGTGCGCCGCGCGGAACATGGCGTTCACGGTTTCGGCATCCTGCTGCGGCTCGCTTTCGAGCCGCAGCAGGATGCGCTCCATGTCCTCGAGGAGGCCCTGGCTTTCCTCGATGTACGTCTGCAATGCCGGGTCCATGCTCACGCGTGTCTCCTTGTCGTCTGGCGGCCGCTACGGTCGTGCGGAGATCAGCAGCGGATCGCCGAATTGCGCCGCCATGTCGTAGAGGTCGATGACCTCCAGCACCGCCTGGCTATGGGCCAGATAACGCACCGCCTTGCCCAGGCGGGCGCCTTCCCGCTTCGCCGCCAGCAGGAGCTGGAATCCGGCGGTGTCCATCTCGGTGACGCCGCCGAGGTCGACTTCGATGCCCGTGCCGGAGGCCAGGTGCGCCAGCAGCCCGTCCCTGATCTGCTGCGCGTTGTAGATGGTGAACTCGCCCTCGACCTGCAACCTGCAGATGCCGTCGTCGTGGCGCGCGCCGATGTGCATGGTGATTTCCATGGCGCCGCGCTCAGGGCATGATCAGCTTGGATACCGCGGCCAGCATCTGGGCCGGCTGGAAGGGCTTGACCACCCAGGCCTTGGCGCCCGCCGCCTGCCCCTGCTGCTTCTTCGCCTCCTGCGATTCGGTCGTGAGCATGATGATGGGCGTGAACCTGTAGTTCGCCATCTTCTTCACTTCCTGCACGAAGCTGATGCCGTCCATGTTCGGCATGTTCACGTCGCTGATGATGAGATGGATCTTCTGTCCGTTGATCTTGGACAGCGCATCCCTGCCGTCGCAGGCCTCGAGGACGTCGTAACCGGCGCCCTTGAGGGCGATGCCCACGACCTGCCGCAGCGAAGCCGAATCGTCGACCACCATGATGGTTTTTGCCATTGCTTGCTCCTAGAAGAAGGTGATTTCCGCCGGTGCGGCCAGTGACGTGACGCCCGTGCCGCTGTGCAGGTCCCGCTGTTCCGTCGTGGTATAGGTTTTCTCCATTTCCTCCAGCCAGGCTTCGGTGTCGATGGGCGTGCACGGGCCGCCCGACCGGCATGCGTCGACCTGCGATTCGAACTTCGCGATGTCGTCGCGGATATGCGCGAGAATCTGGCTCACGCGATCCTGGAACTGCAGCGACACCAGCACGTCGGCAATCTCGTCGCGAATTCCCAGGCTGGCCTCGTTCAGGATGCTCGACGAATCCGCCAGGCGGCGCGTAACGCCGTGAAAGCGCTCGACCACCTGGCCGATGACCGCCTCGGACTGCGCGACGGACTGCGTATCACGCGTGACGGACTGCTCGGAAGCGGCCACGGTGGATGCGATGGCGGCGCCGATTTCCTCCGCGCCCAGGCTGATTCTCTTGCCGGTTTCCGCCGACATGGAGGACAGCCTGCGGACCTCGTCGGCCACGACGGCAAACCCCCTTCCCGTTTCACCGGCGCGCGCCGCCTCGATGGCGGCGTTGAGCGCGAGGAGATTGGTCTGCATCGCGATGCTGCCAACCTCGGCCGCCATTTTCTTCAGCTCGCCCGTGAACAGGGCCAGCCGGTCGATTTCCTGCATCAGGGCCTGCTTGGCAAGCGTGGATTCGCGCAGCGACTCGATGATCAGCCCGAGATCCCGCTGGCTCGTTTCGAGCAGCTCGACCACACCGTCCTGCCCGCGCGCCGCGTCGCCCCCGGCTCCCGCCGATTGCGAGGCCGACACGGCGTCGCCCAGTTTCTCCACCAGTCCGGCAAAGCGGACCGCGAGCGCGGTCACCGCATCCTCGGTCTGCGCGCGCCCCACCTCGACCTGCTTCCCCCAGATGGGCAACACGCTGGCGCACACGCTGTCGAGATTGGGGATGCGACCGCCTGCCGCGGGTACGGTCGCCGCGTCGGCCACGGCGCGCCGGGATGTCCGGAACCGATGCGCCAGCCAGCCGGCCGCCATGCCGCACGAGAACAGCAGCATCCCCAGCAACGCGAGTTCCATTCCAGCCATGCCGGTCGTCATGTCCGTCGTCATGCCTCCATTCACGCTGAACCCCATTCCTTCCGCCGTCGCGGCATTCACCTCAGAGCGCCGAACAGAACTGCGTCCGGCAACAGTGGCGCACCCGTTTCACCAGTCCATCGATCTGCGTGGAAAGATCGAAGAAATCGTCCGCCCCCGCCTGCAGCCAGCGCTTCCTGTACAGCTCCGCGCTATGGGCGCTCACCACCACCAGCCATGCCAGCGGACATTCCGCCCGTGCCCAGGCGAGCGCGTCGAGCGCACTCCGATCGGGCAGCCCCGCATCCACGATCACGATATCCGGGCGCCGCACCGGAATGGACCGCGCCGCCTCCTCGACCGAACCGGCACCGAGAATCTCCGCACAGCCGAGGTTGGCCAGCATCGCGGCCAGGCGCTCCCGCAGAAGAGCCGACGGCTCGATCAGCAGCAGTCTCATTCGTTTCTCTCCCAACTTCGCACCCGGCAGGCCGGCAGACAGGCACGCAGCCTCATTCTGAATATCGAGGATTGCAGGACGGAACTGAAGTCGGCCGAATCTGCTTTTGACTCGGTACGCGCCGACAGCGATGTAGGAGATTTCCTACGTGGCCGGCATCTTGGCGCCATCGCGGGACGGCGACGGCGGATGGAGGGACGCCGCCCGGACCGGTGCCGGGTGCGCTGGCGAAAGCCCGCTCAGCCGTCGATCAGGCGGTGGCGGATGGCATAGCGAACCAGGTCGGTCGACGTCTGGAAATTCATCTTCCGCATGAGACGGAACTTGTGCGTGCTGACGGTCTTGATGCTGAGAAAGAGCTCGGTGGCAATCTCGCTGATCGTCCTGCCCGCGGCGAGCATGAGGAAAACCTGGAGTTCGCGCTCGGACAGGCCTTCGTGCGGCGCATTGCTGGCCGGATCGTGATCGAACACGAGCGTCTCCACCAGCGCCGCGTCGATGAATCTCCCGCCTTCCGCAAGCTTGCGTATGGCGCCGAGCAGGATCTCCGGTTCGCTGTCCTTCGTCAGATAACCGCTCGCGCCCGCCTTGAGCGCGCGGCTGGCGATCTGCGCTTCGACGTGCATGCTCAGGATCAGGATCGAGATTTGCGGATACGTCGCGTGGATCCTCTTGATCAGGTCGACACCGGCCAAACCCGGCATGTTCATGTCGAGCAGCACCAGGTCGCACTCGGTGCGTCCGAGCACGGCCTGCAGTTCCTCGCCGCCGCCGGCCTCCCCCACGACCTTTATGTCGGGCGCGAACGCAAGCAGTTGCCTGAGTCCATGGCGCACGATGGCATGATCGTCAACGATGATGAGCCTGATCATAGATCCCGATTATCCGATAGTTCGCCGGACCGTCGAACCACCGCCCCAGCGTGCGGTTCTCCAACGTCCCGCCCGCGCCGCGGCCGCCCGCTCACGCGACCGGTACGCAGACCCGGATGTGCGTGCCCTGCCCCGGTCCGCTGTCCAGTTCGAAGGTGCCATTCATCATCGCAACGCGCTCGCGCATCCCGACCAGGCCGAACGATTTCGTGACCGTCACCGCCCCCTGATCGAATCCCCTGCCGTTGTCGTGCACTTCGAAGCACAGTTCGCCATTGCCGCGGGTCACGATGATTTCGACCTGGCTCGCCTGGGCGTGGCGCGCGACGTTGGTCAGCGACTCCTGCACGATGCGGAAAATCCCGGTCGCCGTCAATTCGTCCAGATTGACCTCGCCGTCCCCCAGCACCAGCTCGCAGGGAATGCCTGCATGGTCGATGAATTCCTCCACCAGCCATTCCAGTGCGGCGACGATGCCGAGGTCGAGCGCGCCCGGACGCAGGCTGGAGGTGACGTGGCGGACCGTCCGGATGGTACGGTCCATCAGTTCCGTCATGGAATGCAGGCGCGCCTTCAGCCTGGGATTGGACTCGCCGAAATCGAGGCGCGCCAGCGAGACGTCCATCCGCAGCGCAGTGAGCGTCTGTCCCAGCTCGTCATGGATTTCACGCGCGATGCGCTTGCGTTCCTCCTCGCGTACGCTTTCCAGGTGGGCCGAGAGCTCTCGCAGCAGCGTTTGCGAGTTGAGCAGCTTTTCCTCGTCCGCCTTGCTCTCGGTGATGTTGATGACGACGCCATCCCATATGCAGACGTCTGCGCCATGCGGACGCGGCGTGGCGCGCAGGTTGATCCACTTCGGCGCGCCACCCTCGGCAGCGATGCGTCCTTCCCAGTTCCAGAACGACAGCGTCTCCTGCGAGCGCAGCATGCTGTCCAGAAACGCGGGCGCGTCATCCGGCGCGATACGGCCGATGAGCGCATTGCCGTCGCGCAGGATGTCCGCGATGTCCAGGTCCAGCAGCCACTTGGCGCCGGTGCTGATGTAGGTGAAGTGGAGCGCGTCCCCGGCGGCGTGTCGGTAGCACTGGAAAACCATGCCCGGCACGTTGGCGGTGATTGCGTTCAGGCGTTCCTCGCTTTCGCGCAGCACCGCTTCGGCCGTTTTCAAGGTGGTAATGTCGCGCGCGATGGTGAGGATCGACTCGATCGCACCGCTTGCGTCGCGCTCCGGAACGGCCCGCGTGTGGAAGTGCTTGACGGTACCGTTCTTCGTGGTGGACGTGAACTCGAAGATCTGGGATTCGCCGGTCGCCAGGATCCGCCGCAGCGCGCCGGTCCATGTCTCGGCCAATTCACGCGGCCCCCCGAGTTCGGCATGCGTCTTGCCCAGCAGGAATTCACGCGACATGCCGGTGGCCTTCTCGATCGCGGGGTTGACGTAGATGCGGCGCAATTTCCGGTCGAAGCGGGAAACGACGTCGGGCAGATGCTCCGCCAGGGAATGGAACTCACGCTCCAGGTGGCGGATTTCCGTGTCGGCCTGCACCTGCCGCGTGATGTCCACGCAGACCGCCACGGCGCCGACCAGGGCGCGGTTCTCGTCGTAGAGCGGCGATGCGGAATTGCTGATCGTCTTGCGGCTGCCATCGGCGCACTCGATGTCGACGATCTCGTCCAGCGAGGTTTCGCCGTGCGCGATGGCACGTGCGAGCGCCCAGTCGTGCGCCTCGATGCGCTCGCCGGCGTCGTGCCGCCAGCCCTTGCAGCCGTTGCCCCGGTCGGCGCCCTGCCAGTGCGTTCCGCCCCAGATGCGGCTGCCCGCCGGGTTGCCCTGGACGATGCGACCGGCGGCGTCGGCGATCCACACGCCGATGGGCAACGCTTCCAGCACGCCATGCAGGCGGCGCCCCGTGTCGGCGGCGAGACGCACGACCGCGCGGACGCGCAGGTAGATCAGCAGGGCGGCGATCGCACCGACGAGTGCGATGACGAGGATTGCCTGCCAGATCGCCGCGCGTATGGGCTGATAGATTCTTTCGGCTTCTATTTCACGCACCATGCCGAAACCCAGTTCCGCGACCGGCGCATGGGCGGCGACCACCATCACGCCCCGATGGTCGGGGGCGACCACGACACCGTGGCGCGTCTCCAGCGTGTAGTGCATCGAGAAGCGCGTGTTGTCGTGATCGATGCGTGCACGGAACGGATGCGGCACGAAACCGGAGGGAAGGCACATGATGTACTCGACGCCCTCGCGGCCGCACAGATAGGTTTCCGCCCCGCCGGCCGCGGTGTCGGCATCGTCGCCCATGAAGTGCTGAAATCGCGCCAGGGGCTCCTGCACCACCACGGTCTCCCGTCCCTGTGCCGCGGGGAAATGAATCTCCAGCATCCATCCGCGACTCCAGGTCAGCCAGGCGGGATGGCTGCCGTTGTTCAGCCGCAGGCGGAGCCGCGAATCGCCGGCACGCCGCCGGCCGGCGGCGTGCCCCTTCGCCGAGCCGTTGCCGGTTTCCAGCCACGCCGCGCCGGCCGCACCGGCCATGCCCCGCAGCCTGGTCTCCCTGTCCGCATCGGCTGGCAGTTCGGCCGCGCGTGCATACACACCATGCAGCGTGGCCGACACCGCCAGCGGCAGCATTGCCGCCTGAGTCTGCACCGAGCGCGCCAGTTCCTCCTCCACCGTCACCTGCATCCGCTTGGCGAGCATGGCGATGGATCCGGCACCCGCCAGCAGCAGCGCGGCAACGAAGCAGCTCAAGCTGATGGCCAGTACCTGCCGCTCGGCATGCGCGGCGTAGAAACGGCGAAACCAGGACGACTCGACCAGCGCCGCGAGATAGCCGACGACGAACACGCACAGTGCGACCATGGTCGGCGGCCGCATCACGGCATAGCGGTCCAGGGTCGACACGAACAGCAGCCCGTCGAGGCTGTGATTGAGAACGCCGCCGACCGCCGCGGCCAGGATCAGTCCCGGCGTCGCCTGCAGCAGAACCTGTTCGGCAATGCCGCGCGCGCGGTTCAGGCGCACCAGCGCCAGGCCGGTGCAGAGCAGGGCAAACGCGGTGAGTGGCGCCATGCGCACCTGCACCGGCGCCGTGCCCCGGTCGACGTTGACGACGAGGCGCCAGGGCCCGTCGGGCGGCGTCCAGGCGAGAAGATATTGCGCGATGACCGCCACGCCGATCACCGCGACGAGCGCCCCCAGCCATGCGCGGGAACGCGGCAACAGCAGCGCCAGGCCCGCCAGCAGCAGCGCCGCCGACGTATTGAAGCCGATTTGGAACGCTATCGGCAGATGCGCGTACGCGGTGTCCGGCACCAGCCAGACCGTCGCGCAAAACGCTGTCGCCAGCGTGGCGAGCAGCACGCCCGCCAGCCGCTGCACCGCGACACAGGCACGGCACGGAGCAAGGGCGCCCGATTGGGGGTGCGTGTCGGTCAAGATATCCTTCTTGTTTTTCACCGCTTATCCATGAACGACGCGGGTTCCAGTCCTGCCTTCGATTGCCTGCACCGCGAAAAACCGGTAGAAGCATCCTTTTCGATTGGACGACACTTTGCTGAATAAGGCAATAGACGGGCACACGCCGATGATGCAGCAATATCTCGGCATCAAGGCGCAGCACCCCGACATGCTGCTGTTCTATCGCATGGGCGATTTCTACGAGCTGTTCTTCGACGACGCGGAGAAGGCGGCGGCGCTCCTGAACATCACGCTGACCACCCGCGGCAGCTCGGCCGGCACGCCGATCAGGATGGCGGGCGTGCCCCATCACAGCGCGGAGCAATATCTCGCGCGCCTTCTCAAGCTGGGCGAATCGGTGGTGATCGCCGAACAGGTCGGCGACCCCGCGACCTCGAAAGGGCCCGTGGAGCGCCGGGTCACGCGCATCGTTACACCCGGCACACTGACCGATTCGAGCCTGCTCGACGCCGCGCGCGACACGCTGATCATGGCGATTGCCGCGGCGGACGACGTGCTGGGCGTGGCCTGGCTCAACCTTGCCGCGGGACGCTTCCAGGTCAGCGAAATCGCGCCGTCCAGCCTGTCCGCGCTGCTGGCGCGCGTGCGGCCGGCGGAGGTACTCGCCCCGGACGGGTTCGAACTCGCGGTGCCGTGCGCGGTGCGCCGCCTCGCGCCGTGGCAGTTCGAGATCGCCGGAGCGCAGAAGCGCCTGGCGCAGCAGTTCGGCAGCCGCGACCTCGCCGGCTTCGGCGTGGCCGACCTGCACCAGGGCATCGCCGCCGCGGGCGCGCTGCTCGACTACATCCAGGCCACCCAGCGCACCGCCCTCCCCCACATCCAGGCAATCCACGCCGAGCGCGACGGCGAGTTCGTCCAGCTCGACGCCGCCACGCGGCGCAACCTGGAACTCACCGAAACACTGCGCGGCGAAGCGGCACCGACGCTGCTGAGCGTGCTCGACACCACCGCGACCGGCATGGGCACGCGCCTGCTGCGGCACTGGCTCCACCACCCCCTGCGCGACCGTGAAATCCTCGCGCGCCGGCGCGACGCGATCGGAGTGCTGGCGGAGCGTCCCGACACCGTCGCCGCACTCGCCCGCGCGCTCAGGGGCTGCGCCGACGTCGAGCGCATCGGCGGGCGCATTGCGCTGAGGAACGCGCGTCCACGCGATCTCTCCGGCCTGCGCGACACGCTCGCGCTGCTGCCCGCACTCGCCGCCCTGCTGCCCGACGACACGGCACGGCTGGCTGCGCTCAAGGCCGCGCTCGTCGCGCATCCCGGCCTGCATGCCGAACTCGCGCGCGCCATCCTGGCGGAACCGGCCGCGGTGCTGCGCGAGGGGGGCGTGATCGCCGCCGGCTTCGACGCCGAACTCGACGCGCTGCGCGCGCTGACGCGCGACGCCGGAGCCTTCCTGCTGGAGCTGGAGACGCGGGAGCGCGCGCGCTCCGGAATCGCCGCCCTCAAGGTCGAATACAACAAGGTGCACGGCTTCTACATAGAGGTGGGCCGCGCACAGGCCGACAAGGTACCGGACGACTACCGCCGCCGCCAGACGCTGAAGAACGCCGAGCGCTACATCACCCCCGAGCTGAAGGCCTTCGAGGACAAGGCCCTGTCCGCGCAGGAACGCGCGCTGGCACGCGAGAAGATGCTGTTCGAGGCGCTGCTCGACACGCTCGCGCCGCACGTCCCGCAACTGCTCGCCATCGCCGCCGCGCTCGCCGAGACCGACGTGCTGGCGAGCCAGGCCGAGCGCGCCGCCGCGCTGCGGCTGTGTCCGCCCGAATACGCCAGCGAGCCCGGCATCGGCATCCGCGGCGGGCGCCACCCGGTGGTGGAGACGCAGGTCGACCACTTCATCGCCAACGACACGCAACTCGACCGCACCCGCCAGATGCTGCTCATCACCGGCCCCAACATGGGCGGCAAGTCGACCTACATGCGCCAGGTCGCGCTCATCGCGCTGCTGGCCTGCTGCGGCCTGTGGGTGCCGGCGGCCTCGGCGCGGCTCGGCGACATCGACCGGATCTTCACCCGCATCGGCGCGTCGGACGACCTCGCCGGCGGGCGCTCGACCTTCATGGTGGAAATGACCGAGACCGCGCACATCCTGCACAACGCCAGCGCGAAAAGCCTGGTGCTGCTCGACGAGATCGGACGCGGCACCTCCACCTTCGACGGCCTCGCGCTGGCTTGGGCGGTGGCGCGCCACCTGGTCGCCACGACGCGCGCGTTCACGCTTTTCGCCACCCACTATTTCGAGCTCACCCAGTTGGCGCAGGAATTCCGCCAGCTCGCCAACGTGCACCTGGATGCCAAGGAGCATGGCGCCGACCTGGTGTTCCTGCACGCGGTCGAGGAAGGTCCGGCCTCGCAGAGCTACGGCATCCAGGTGGCGCGGCTGGCCGGCGTGCCGAGCCCGGTGATCGCGGCCGCGCGCCGCCGCCTGCGCGAACTGGAAAACGCGCAACTGCAGGCCGGTCCCCAGGGCGACCTGTTTGCCGCGGTGCCGGCCGGCGCGGTGCCGGAACACCCCGCGCTCGGCCAGCTGCGCGACCTCGATCCCGACGGCGTCGCGCCCAGGGCCGCGCTCGACATGCTGTACGCCCTGAAAGCGCTGGTCGACCCCGCGCCATGAAAACCCTGCGCCTCGACAGCAGCGAGCTCGACCTCGATTTCGACGCCGCGCTGCGGCTCGCCACGGCGATCGCCGGGCACCGGCTCGGCGACACCACCATGCTGCTGAGCTGGTACGACCGCGAGCGCGATCTCGAGTCGCCGGCCGGCGTCAGCGAATGCCACGCGGACTGCGCGGTCAAGGGCTCATGGGACTACGCGTTCAATCGCGGCGCGCGCCTGGCCGTGACATTCGACGGCGGCCGATTCTTCTTCTGTTTTCTCTGACCGCCGCCGGCGCGCCGGCCGCCCACCCGCGGATCAACGCACCAGGTTGGACAGCGGCTCGTCGGCGGCCCGCTGGTCGATGTCGCTCATGTGCCCGATCAGCTCCGCGAGGTTCGCGTCGAGCCTGGACAGCACGCCCTCGGGCATCTGTGCGAGCGCGTCGCTGATCGGGCCCGTCAGCGGCTTCGGTGCCCGTTCGATCGCGGCACGTCCGGCATCGGTCAGGCGCAGGCGTACCACGCGCCGGTCTTCTTCGCTGCGCATGCGTTCGATGAGGCCGGCACGTGCCAGCTTGTCGAGCAGGTTGCTGGTCGTGGAAACGTGGATGGACAGCGCCTGGCCAAGCTCGGACACCCTGATGTCCGGCCGATCGGCGATGGTTGCCAGCATCCACACCTGGGTGCCGCTCATGCCGCACACTTTCTCCAGCGCGCGGGAATGCTGCCGCACCGCCCCGACGATGAGGCGGAATTTGCGCAGCGTCTCCAGCGCCAGCGGCGAGGTCGACAACGGGCTCACCGGCACGCCCTCCCGCTCCCGACCCGATGCGGGCGACACGGGCCCGCCGGTCCGCGACGCCATGCCGCGGGGACCGCGCCCGCGATCCGCCGCGATCCACGCGTCGCGCCGCGCCGTCGGTGCAGCGGCGGACGCGCCGCGGTGAACGCCACGTCATGGAGGTGGCGGGAAACAGTGGAACCAGGGCTCATGCAATAGGGACAAGAAATCAAAGGGCCGACTCCGGCTACCGGGATTATCCGAGAAACGGCGGCTGTCCGCACCCCGTACCGGCGGCACCGGGAATTCCGGCCATTCGTTCGCGCGCCGCCGCCGCCCCGCACCGGCGGGTATTCACATTTCTCTTCGACACAATACTTTGCCATCAAACTATTTTGCGCAATAATACGCCAATGAGCATTCGCGCAAGCGCCGGGCCGACACGTGGCCGTCCGCTGCACCGGAGCGGCCGCGTCCCCGGCATGGAAAACCGCATGAACGGCGGCAGCGCGTGCGTTTTCAGTCCTCGCCGGAGCGAGGATCCTGCAGCGCGCGCCGCACCCGGCTGCGCGGCCGCAGGCGGGGCGCATGGAGCCCGCGCGCATGGCTGAGCACGTCACCGGGCTGCCGCAGCGCCCCCGGCAGTGGCCGGCAGGCGTGCCCAGCCCCGCGCCGGTCCTGCTGTTCGGCGAACTGCTGGCCGACCGCTTCCCCGATCGCGAAGTACCGGGAGGCGCGCCCTTCAACGTCGCCCATCACCTGCAGGGGCTGTCGGGCAGGCAGGGGCCGACGCCGATCCTGATCTCGCGCATCGGCAAGGATTCGCTCGGCACGCGCCTGCTTGCGGCCTGTGAAGCCGCGGGGCTGGCGACCACCGGGATCCAGCGCGATGCCCTGCATCCCAGCGGCCGGGTCGAAGTCGTTTTCGATTCCATCGGCGGCCCGCATCGCTTCGTGATTCCGCCGGATCAGGCCTGGGACTACATCCATGCCGACACGGCGCGCAAGCTCGCGCTCATGTACCGCACCAAGCAGCTCTATTTCGGCACCCTGGCGCAGCGCGCGGCGTCGCGCCACGCGCTGCAGCGCCTCCTGCGCCAGACCAGGATCGCCGCTTTTCTCGACGTCAACCTGCGCGACCCCTGGATCGACGCGGACGTGCTGCGCTGGTCGCTGGCGCGCGCGGAGACGGTCAAGCTGAACGAGGAGGAACTGCATCGCATCGCCGATCTGCTCGGTGTGGGCGGCGGCGAACCGGGCCGCGTCGGCGAGCATCTCATTCGTGCGTTCGACATTCCTCGCCTGCTGGTGACGCGCGGCGAGCACGGGGCGTGGCTGCTCGACGGCACCGGTGACCGCCTGGCGACGGCACCGGACGCCCGTCCGGTCGACGTCGTCGACAGCGTGGGGGCAGGCGATGCCTTCGCCGCGGTATTTCTGCTTGGCCTGATCCTGAACTGGCCGGCGCGCGTCGGCCTCGAGCGTGCGCACCAGTTTGCCGGCGCGGTCTGCGGCCTGCACGGCGCGGTGCCGCAAGACGCCGCCTTCTATGAGCCGTTTCGCACCGCGTGGCGCCTGGATGCGAGGGCGGGAACATGACGCCGCTCTACATCCTGATGCTGAGCGTCCATGGCCTGATTCGCGGCCGGAACATGGAACTGGGACGCGACGCCGACACCGGCGGCCAGAGCCTGTACGTCGTCGAACTGGCCCGCGCGCTCGGTGGCCATGCGGGCGTCGAACGGGTCGACCTGCTGACGCGCCTGATCGAGGACCAGCAGATTTCGCCCGACTACGCGCGTGCGGAGGAGCCGCTTGGCGCCGGCGCACGCCTGGTGCGCCTGCCCTTCGGGCCGCGCCGCTATCTGCGCAAGGAAAGCCTGTGGAACCATCTCGACCACCTCGTCGACCGCATCATTCCCTGGCTGCGCCAACAGCACCGCCTGCCCGACGTCATCCACAGCCACTACGCCGATGCCGGCTACGTCGGCACGCAGCTTTCGCAACTGCTGGGCATCCCGCTCATCCACACTGGGCATTCCCTGGGCCGCTGCAAGCGCGAACGCCTGCTCGCGCACGGACGCAACGCGGACGCGCTGGAGCGCCAGTTCAATTTCAACCGGCGCATCACCAGCGAAGAGACCATTCTTGCCAATGCCAGCCTCGTCGTCGCCAGCACCCGCCAGGAAAGCGAACAGCAGTACGGCCTGTATGAAAGCCATCAGCCGTCCCGTAGCGTAGTGATCCCCCCGGGCACGGACACCTCGCGTTTCGCCCCGCCCGCCAAGGCGCCGATCGCCGGCGCGGTGGTGCAGATGATCGACCGCTTCCTCAAGGTCCCGCACAAACCCCTGATTCTCGCCATCTGCCGCCCGGAAGTGCGCAAGAATCTGGGACGGCTGATGGACGCCTACGGCCGCTCGCCGGCGCTGCGCGAGCAGGCCAACCTCGCCATCATCGCGGGCCAGCGGGACGACATCCGCGACCTCGACGAGGACCAGGCGCGCGTGCTCACCGACTTGCTGCTGAAAGCGGACCGCTACGATCTGTGGGGCAAGGTGGCGCTGCCCAAGCAGCATCGCGCCGAAGACGTGCCGCACCTGTATCGCCTCGCCGCCCAGCGGCAGGGCGTGTTCGCCAACCCTGCCCTCACCGAGCCCTTCGGCCTGACCCTCATCGAAGCCGCCGCAAGCGGCCTGCCCATCGTCGCGACCGCCGACGGCGGGCCACGGGACATCGTTGGACATTGTCGCAACGGACTGCTGGTCGACCCGCTCGACACCGATGCGATCGCCGCCGCCCTGCAAAGCGTCCTCGCCGACCCGCGCAACTGGCGCGGCATGGCGCGCCGCGGCATCGCCAGCGTCGCACGGCACTATACCTGGGATGCCCACGTCGACAAGTATCTGAAGGCCATACGCCGCATGCTCCACAAGGAGCGCAAGCAGACGCGGCGCGAGCAGGCGGCCCACCTGCATCCGGGCAGCACCAATCCGCTGCCGTTCGTCAAGCGGATGCTGGTCAGCGACATCGACAACACGCTGATCGGCGATCGCGCCGCGCTGGTCCGCCTGACCGCGGTGCTGCGCGGTGCCGGCGCCGAACTCGGCTTCGCCGTCGCCACGGGCCGCCCGCTGGAAAGCACCCTGGCGGTGCTGCGCCAATGGCGGGTACCGCTCCCGGACGTCCTGATCACCTCGGTCGGCAGCGAAATCCATTACGGCCGGAGCTTGCGCGAGGATGTCGGCTGGACCCGCCACATCCGCCATCTGTGGCGCCGCGACGAACTGGCGGCGGCGCTGGCGAACGTTCCCGGCCTGCGTCTGCAGAAACCGGAAAACCAGCGCGCCTTCAAGCTCAGCTACGACGTCGACCCGACCCGCATGCCGCCGTTGCGCGTACTGCGCGCGCTGCTCCGCGGCCACGGCCTGCGCGCCAAGCTCATCTACTCGCACCAGGCCTATCTGGACGTGCTGCCGGTACGTGCCTCCAAAGGCCAGGCGGTGCGCTACCTGGCCTACAAATGGGGCTTGCCGCTGCGCGCCTTTCTCGTCGCCGGAGACTCCGGCAACGACGAGGAAATGCTGCTGGGCGACACCCTGGGCGTGGTGGTCGCCAACCACAGTCCCGAGCTGGCGGGCCTGCGCGGACGCGAGCAGATCTATTTCGCCCGCGCCGGCCACGCGGCCGGAATTCTGGAGGGCATGGCGCACTACGGTTTCATGGCCGAGGAGGAGGAGGTGACGGCATGATCGATCAGCTGTGCGCGTGGGCCGTGGATCATCGGGACGCCATGCAGCACTTTCTGCGCCGCTGCCTGGCGGACAGCCGGCCGCTGCTGCTGCACACCGACCTGCAGGCGTATTACCCGCTGGACGCCGCGGCCGCCGCCGATCCGCTGGCGCGTGTCGTCCGCCACATGCAGGAAGCCGTCCTGCAGACGTCCTGGGCCTACTTCGCCATACGCGAGAACGCCGGCCACTGGCACTACCTGCGCATGCATCTCGACGCCGCAGCGCCCGAGCGCATCGACGTCACCGCGTATCTGCGTTTCAAGGAGCGGCTGGTCGTTCCCGAAGCGGAAATCTCCAATCTCCTGGAAGTCGATTTCGGTCCGTTCAACCGGGAATTTCCGCGCCTGAAGGAAATCCGCTCCATCGGCCAGGGCGTGCTGTTCCTCAACCGCCATCTGTCCAGTGCGATGTTCCAGAAACCGGCCGAGGCGCATGCGCGCCTGCTCGACTTTCTCCACCTGCACGCCCTGGAAGGCCAGCAACTGATGCGCTACGGCCCGCAGCGCGGCGTGCATGCGCTGCGCAACGCCCTGCGCCAGGCCCTCGCCTACCTGGAGACCGTCGCGCCGGACACGCCGTGGGCCGCTCTCGCCGAGCCGCTCGGCCGCCTCGACTTCGCCCCCGGATGGGGCCACGTCGCCGCGCGCGTGGCCGAAACCATGAGCCTGCTCACCGACATCCTCGAAGCCCCGGCACCGCAGGTGCTGGAGACCTTCCTCGCGCGCATCCCGATGATCTCCCGCCTGCTCATCGTCTCGCCGCATGGCTGGTTCGCCCAGGATGGCGTGCTTGGCCGCCCGGACACGGGTGGCCAGGTCGTATACATCCTCGACCAGGTGCGTGCGCTCGAACAGGAGATGCGCACGCGCCTGGCCGAACAGGGGGTCGACGCCAAGCCGCGCATACTCGTGGTGACGCGCCTGATTCCCGACGCCGACGGCACCACCTGCGATCAGCCGCTGGAAAGGATCCACGGCTGCGAGCAGGCCGCCATCCTGCGCGTGCCGTTCCGCCGCACGGGCGGCGCGCTGCTGCGCCACTGGGTCTCCCGGTTCGAGATCTGGCCGTACCTGGAGGATTTCGCCGCCGACGTCGAACTGGCCGCACAGGCCGAACTCGGCGGCAAACCGGACCTGATCGTCGGCAACTATTCCGACGGCAACCTGGTGGCCAGCCTGCTCTCCCAGCGCCTGGGCGTCACCCAGTGCAACATTGCCCACGCCCTGGAGCAGACCAAGTACCTGCACTCCGCGCTGTACTGGCGCGCCAACGACGCCCGCTATCACTTCGCCTGCCAGTACACCGCCGACCTGATCGCCATGAACAGCGCGGATTTCATCATCACCAGCACATTCCAGGAAATCGCCGGCACCGGCGAAACCGTCGGCCAGTACGAAGCCTACCGCGCGTACACCCTGCCCGGACTGTATCGGGTGGTTCAAGGCATCGATCCGTTCGATCCGCGGTTCAACATCGTTTCACCCGGCGCCGACGAAGACGTGTATTTCCCCTATTCCGACAGCGAACGCCGCCTGCATTCGCTGCGCCCGGAAATCGACCGCCTGCTGTACGGCGGCGACGCCGGCGTGCCTTCGCGCGGACACTATGCCAATCCCGGCAAGCCATTGATCTTCAGCATGGCACGCCTCGACCGCATCAAGAACCTGGGCGGCCTGACCGAGTGGTTCGGCGCCCATGCGGCGCTGCGCGAGCAGGCCAACCTGCTCATCATCGGCGGCCACATCGACGTCCACGCATCCGAGGACGCCGAGGAACGGGAACAGATCGAGCACATGCATGCGCTGATGGACCAATATGGCCTGGACGGCGACATGCGATGGCTGGGGGCGCATCTCGACCGCGCACTGGCCGGAGAGATCTATCGCGTGGTCGCCGAGGGCGGCGGCATTTTCGCGCAGCCGGCGCTGTTCGAGGCCTTCGGCCTGACCCTGATCGAGGCCATGGCGTCGGGGCTTCCGGTGTTCGCCACCCGCCACGGCGGCCCGCTCGAGATCATCCAGCACGGCGTGTCAGGTTTCCACATCGATCCGGGCGACGGCCCCGCCGCCGCGGCGCTGATGGCCGATTTCTTCGCGCGATGCCGCGACGAACCCGAACACTGGACGCGCCTCTCGCACGGCGCGCTCGCGCGCGTGGAAGCGCGATACACCTGGCGCCGCTACGCCGAACGCATGATGACCCTGTCGCGCATCTATGGGTTCTGGAAGTTCGTCAGCAACCTGGAGCGCGAGGAAACCGTGCGCTATCTGCGCATGTTCCATCACCTGCAATTCCGTCCGTTGGCGCGGACCATCACCTGAAGGAGCCAGCATGAGCAGCCTGCCATTTTCCCCACCCCGCCGCCTCCATGCGATCGCGCAGACAGGCGCGGAGATCCCCGGAGCGGGACACGACGGAGCGGGGCCACGCTACAAGGCCTATTCCCTCGGCAACTTCCGCGACATTCCGCAGATGGCCGAGCTCCCCGAATCCCTCAGGTTCGACATCGAGGTCGTCGGCCGGATACTCCCGTTCAAGGTCGACAATTTCGTGCTCGACCATCTGATCGACTGGGCGCGCGTGCCGGACGACCCGCTGTTCGTGCTGACCTTTCCGCAGCGCGCGATGCTGCAGCCCGCGCATTACGACGAAATCGCCGGACTGCTGCGCGCCGGGGCCGAATCCTCGCAGATCCGCATGGCGGCGAACCGCATCCGCCGATCGCTCAATCCACACCCGGCCGGACAACTCAGCCACAACGTCCCCATGCTGGAAGGCGAGGCGCTGTCCGGCATGCAGCACAAATACAGGGAAACCGTGCTGTTCTTTCCCAGCCAGGGACAGACCTGCCACGCCTATTGCAGCTTCTGCTTTCGCTGGCCCCAGTTCGTCGGCCTGTCCGATCTGAAATTCGCCAGCCGCGAAGTGGATCACCTGATCGACTACCTGCGCGCGCATCCCGAGGTCAGCGACGTGCTCTTCACCGGCGGCGACCCGATGATCATGTCGACACGCAACCTCGCGGGATACATCGAGCCGCTGCTGGACGCCGGGCTCCCCGGCCTGCGGCGCATCCGCATCGGGACCAAGGCGCTGAGCTACTGGCCGTATCGCTTTCTCGACGAAGACGGCGATGCACTCATGGCCCTGTTCGAACGCGTCGTCGCCAGCGGTCGTCATCTTGCGCTGATGGCCCATTTCAACCACCCGCGCGAGCTGGAACCCGAACCGGTGCGGCGCGCCATCGCCCGCATCCGCCAGACCGGGGCGGTGATCCGCACCCAATCGCCGCTGCTGCGGCACATCAACGACGATCCCGCGCTATGGGCCGAAATGTGGAACCGGCAGGTCGACCTGGGCTGTATCCCCTACTACATGTTCCTCTCGCGCGACACCGGCGCCCACGATTACTTCAGCGTGCCGCTGGTGCGGGCCTGGGAGATCTTCCGTGCCGCCTATCAACGGGTCAGCGGCCTGTGCCGCACGGTGCGCGGCCCCAGCATGTCGGCCGGCCCGGGCAAGGTGCAGGTACTGGGCACGACTGAAATCGCCGGTGAAAAAGTGCTGCAGCTGCGGTTCCTGCAAGGGCGCGACCCCGACTGGGTGCATCGTCCCTTTTTCGCGGCCTACGACGAGCACGCCACCTGGCTGAGCGACCTGCGGCCGGCGTTCGGCGAATCCCGCTTCTTCTACCAGGATCACGCAGCCTGAGGCAGCCATGCAGCCATCGCAGCCGCCGGCCCTCGACGAGGGCGGACGTCCCCGAAGCCGGGCTTGGCCGTTTGGTTTACATTGTGCGCGGATTCGCGCATTCTGCGTGCCGCGGCCGGGCGTCGCCACACACGTTCCGTGATGTCCATGCCGGCCGCCGCATGAAAATCCCGGCCGTGCCGCGTCGATGTCCGGGAACTTGAAGAAAGGAACCCTGCCCAGGTGGAAGCGTTGCAACTGAGCGTCTGGCTCGCGCAGTACCCGGTCTCGTATTCGATCCTGGCCGTCAGCGGCCTGTGCCTGCTGGCCTGGATTGCCAACTGGCTCACCCGGCATATCCTGTTGCGCGGCCTGCGCCGCCTGGTCAAGGTTGCCCTCGCGCACGACGATCCCGAAGCCACCCCGTTGCCGGTGATATCGCGGCTGGCCAACGTCGTGCCCGCCCTGGTGCTGAGCCTCGGCATCGGCATGGTTCCCGATCTGCCCGCGGCGCTGGTCACCGTGGTGAAGAACGTGTGCAGCGCCTTCATCGTCCTCAGCATCGCCCTCGCCATCGGCGCCGCCCTCAACCTTGCCAACGCCCTCTACCAGCGTCGCCCCGAGGCCGAGCTGCGGCCGATCAAGGGATACGTACAGGTTCTCAAGATCGTCATCTATGCGCTGGCGGCCATCCTGGTCATCGCCAGCCTCATCGACCGCTCGCCGCTGATCCTGCTGTCCGGACTGGGCGCAATGGCGGCGGTGCTCATGCTGATCTTCCAGGACACGCTGCTGTCGCTGGTGGCCAGCGTACAGCTCAGCTCGAACGACATGGTGCGCCTGGGCGACTGGATAGAGATGCCGCAGCTCAATGCCGACGGCGACGTCATCGACATTGCGCTGCACACCGTGAAAGTCCTCAACTGGGACAAGACGGTCACCACGATCCCCACCAAGAAGCTGATCAGCGATTCCTTCAAGAACTGGCGCAGCATGCGGGAAGCGGGTGGCCGGCGCATCAAGCGCAGCCTGCTGCTCGATCAGCAGAGCATTCATTTCCTCGGCGACGCGGAACGGATCAAGCTTGAGCGCTTCGCCCTGCTCCAGGATTACTTCGCCGCCAAGGCGGACGAACTGGCCGCCTGGAACGCGCGCCATCCGGGGACGGAGAACTCGGTGAACCAGCGCCGCCTGACCAACATCGGAACCTTTCGCGTGTACGTCGAACGCTACCTGCGCGGACATCCGGGAATCCACCAGGGAATGACCCTGATGGTCCGCCAGCTCGCGCCCACCTCCGACGGCCTGCCGCTGGAGCTGTACTGCTTCACCAGCGACACCGCGTGGGTCGTGTACGAGGGCGTCCAGTCGGACATCTTCGATCATCTCCTGTCGATCCTGCCGGAATTCGGCCTGCGCGTGTTCCAGCATCCGAGCGGTGCCGACATGCAGACGCTGGGGAGCCGGTTCGTTCCCGCGCCGTCCCCGGCGTAGCAACATGCGCCGCGCGGAGCGGCCGCCGCCTCGATGCGGCCGGGACCGTGCGCATGCCGGCTCAACGCGCCTCCCGCATCCTGGCGAGTTTCTCCTTCAGTTCCCCCATGACCGCCGCCGCGGCCCTCTCGCCTTCCAGAATGGCGAGATGCCGATCATCGAAACTCGTGCTGCTCACCGCGCCGGTGCGGGGCCGGATCACCACGTCCGCCTGCAGCAGTTCGTGCCGGCTGATCGCCTGCCCCATCACGGCGAACGTCTGCAACAGCACATCCAGCGTGCCGGAAAACTTCTCGCGTCGGCCAACGCTGGAAATATCCACCGCGATGACGAAGTCCGCGCCCATCGCGCGCGCCGATTGCACGGATACCGGCGAGGCGAGACCGCCGTCGACGTATTCGCGGCCACTGATGCGGACCGGCTGATACACCCCCGGCACCGCGCTCGATGCGCGGACCGCCATGCCGGCGTCACCGCGGCGGAACAGGATCATCTCGCCGCTCGCCAGATCGGTGGCGACCACGCCCACCGGCCGGCGCAGCTGTTGCAGCGTCTGGTTCTCGGCGTGCTCATTGATGAAGTTCTGCAATGCCTCGCCTTTCAGCACACCGCGATTCGGCAGCGTCCAGTCGGCCACCGTCGCTTCCTGCATGCCAAGCGCCAGCCGCTGCAGCGCGAAGCCGTCCAGCCCCGTCGCGTACAGCACTCCCACCACCGCGCCGGCACTGGTGCCGACCACCATGTCGGGGACGATTCCCTGCGCCTCCAGCGCCTTGATCACCCCGTTATGGGCGAAGCCCCGCGCGGCGCCTCCCCCCAGCACCAGGGCCACCTTGGGGGGCGGCTTGGGTGCAGGCGCGGCGCCCGCTCCGGGTTCGGGCAGCGGCGCCGGCGCGGGAGGCGGCGTCGCGCAGGCTGCAAGCAGCACGATGGACAGGAAGATGACAAGACGGTGCATGGTCGGCAGCGGTTTCGGGATCGATCGGGCATTATCGGGCGAATGGCCGCCGCCGGGACGCGCCCGCGGCGCCATCCGCCGGTCCGCGTCCCGGTCTCGATCGCGCGCCTTGCCGAAGCATGCACGCAGTCCGGCAGCGGCCATTCGACACGCCCTCAGCGCTTCCCCGCCGCCTCGTCCAGCGCGCGCAGATGCGCCAGCTTTTCGGCGATCCTGGCCTCCAGTCCGCGTGGCGTCGGCTGGTAGAACCGCTGTTCGGGAACGTCCTCGGGAAAATAGCGCTCGCCGGCCGCGTAGGCCTCCGGCTCGTCGTGGGCGTAGCGGTAGGCGCGGCCGTAGCCGAGTTCCTTCATCAGCCGGGTGGGCGCGTTGCGCAGGTGGACGGGAACGTCGTTCGAGGAATGCGTCTGCACGAACGTGCGTGCGGCGTTGTAGGCGACGTAGACCGCGTTGCTCTTCGGCGCGCAGGCGAGATAGATGCAGGCCTCCGCCAGCGCGAGCTCGCCCTCCGGCGAGCCCAGCCGCTCGTAGATCGCGGCGGCATCGAGCGCCAGCCCCAGCGCGCGCGGGTCGGCCAGGCCGATGTCCTCGCTCGCCATGCGCATCAGGCGGCGGCCGAGATAGCGCGGGTCCGCGCCACCGTCGAGCATGCGCACCAGCCAGTAAAGCGCGGCATCGGGATCGCTGCCGCGCACGCTCTTGTGCAACGCGGAGATCTGATCGTGGAAGGCTTCGCCGCCCTTGTCGAAGCGCCGCAACGGCTGCGCCAGCGCGTTTTCGACGAAGCCCGCATCGACCTCCGCCACCTGCGCGGTGCGCGCGGCCGCATCGAGCCGTTCCAGCAGGTTGAGGAGCTTGCGCGCGTCGCCGTCGGCATAGGCCGCCAGCAGCGGGCCGACGTCCTGCGCGAGCCTGAGCCCGGGCAGTTCGCCCAGCGCACGCGCCAGCAGTTGGCCGAGTTCCCCGGCCGTGAGCGGCTTCAGCACGTAGACCTGCGCGCGCGACAGCAACGCGCCGACCACCTCGAACGAGGGATTCTCGGTGGTGGCCCCGATGAAGGTGAACAGGCCCGCCTCGACGTGAGGCAGGAAGGCGTCCTGCTGCGCCTTGTTGAAGCGATGCACCTCGTCGACGAAGACGATGGTCGCGCGCCCCAGCGTACGGTTCGCCCGCGCGCGCTCGACCGCTTCGCGGATGTCCTTCACGCCGGAGAGCACCGCCGAAATGGCGATGAAATCCGTATCGAAGGCCTGCGCCGTCAGCCGCGCGAGCGTGGTTTTGCCCACCCCGGGCGGCCCCCACAGGATCATCGAATGCACTTTGCCGGAATCGAACGCGAGTCGCAGCGGCTTGCCGGGACCGAGCAGGTGCGCCTGGCCGACGACGTCGTCGAGCGTGCGCGGGCGCAGGCGCTCGGCGAGCGGCGCATGTGCGTCAGGCGCAGCGTCCTGGATGGCAGTCTGAAACAGATCGTGCATGGATGAAGATCAGCGAGTACCGCGTCGGGCAGGCGCGCCGCGGGCCCCGCAAAGCGGGTGCGCGCCCGGCGCGCGCGCCTCACTCCGCAATGATGTCCGCCCCCCTGGGCGGCGTGAAGACGAAACGCGAGGCGGCGATGGCAGGATTGCGGACCAGGCGCGACAGCACCAGCGTGGTGCGCTGGCCGAAATGATCGGTGAATTCCATCTGCACGAGGCGCTCGCCCCGGAAGCCCATGCGAATGCGTTCGAACGTGGTGTCCTTGTTTTTCGGCGTGGCCTCCAGCCACTCCAGGCCCCCGCTCTGGCCGGCGTCCTCGAGGACGAAATACTTCTCGATGGCCTCGTCACCGGCCAGCAATGCCGCCGGCGTGCCGGCGACCACCGCGGCGAGCGGCTTGACCGTGACCTGCTCGAGGTCGGCGTCGTACAGCCACAGCCGGGTTCCGTCACCGACGATCACCTGTTCGTAGGGCGTCGTGTAATCCCAGCGGAACTTGCCGGGGCGCGCAAAGGCCATCGTTCCACTCGCCTGCTGCGTGACCCGTCCGCTGCGGTCCTGCACGCTCTGCGTGAAGTCGGCCTCGGCCGTGCGCGCGCCGGCAACGAATGCCTTCAGGCGATCCACGCCACCGGCCTGGGCGGCTGCGGAAACGGCCAGGGTGGCGAGCAGGATGAGGAAACGCATGGATACTCCGAAACGATGCGCCCCGTGAGCGCATTCCGCAGACCGCGAAACGGCGCGAAAGTTCATTCTGCATGCGGCATCGGTACGGAGAACGCCGCACGGCGGGACGTCGCGCGTGCCTCCGCGCCCCGTCGGGCGAGGCACGGAGAGCATGGCACACGCTCCTGCGCCATGCTCTCCGTGCCCCTGTGGTTCGACTGCGGGTGCCAGGCTTATTTCATCTTGCAGGTCTTGATGCCGAACGGCAGATAGGCCGGACACCAGCCGATGAGGGCGGTGAGCACGAACACGAAGCCGACGATGCCCGCCGGCACCATCAGCGTCTCGGCGCCCGGCAGGTTGGACATGGCATAGCCCATCAGGCCCAATCCAACAACCGCGCGGATTCCACGATCGATACCACCCATGTTCCTTTTCATTGCGTCTCCTCTCTTCGTTGAACGTATTTTTCCTTCTGCATCGGGGGCAGGCCCCCGCTAAGCTTACTCCATTCGGCAGCGCGAAAAAACCGCATGCCGCTGCGCCGGAACGCAAAACCGCCCCGCGCCATGGCGCGGGGCGGTTTTGCGTACTCGATACCGATCAGGCGATCAACGGCACGATCAGCAGTGCGACGATGTTGATGATCTTGATCAGCGGGTTGACGGCGGGACCGGCGGTATCCTTGTAGGGGTCGCCCACGGTATCGCCGGTGACGGCGGCCTTGTGCGCCTCGGAACCCTTGCCGCCGTGATTGCCTTCCTCGATGTATTTCTTCGCGTTGTCCCACGCGCCACCCCCGGTGGTCATGGAGATGGCGACGAAGATGCCGGTGATGATGGTGCCGAGCAGCACGCCGCCCAGGGCCTTCGGACCGAGGAACACGCCGACGAGCACGGGTACCAGCACGGGCAGCAGCGAGGGCACGATCATTTCCTTGATCGCCGCCTTGGTCAGCATGTCGACCGCCCTGGAGTAATCCGGCTTGGCCTTGCCTTCCATGATGCCGGCGATCTCGCGGAACTGGCGGCGCACCTCGACCACCACGGAGCCCGCGGCGCGGCCCACGGCCTCCATGCCCATGGCGCCGAACAGGTAGGGCACCATGCCGCCGATGAACAGGCCGATGATGACCATGTGGTCGGACAGGTCGAACAGCGTCACGCCGCCGGTCTTGGTTTCCAGCGCGTGCGTGTAGTCGGCGAACAGCACCAGCGCGGCCAGGCCGGCCGAGCCGATGGCGTAGCCCTTGGTGACGGCCTTGGTGGTGTTGCCCACGGCGTCGAGCGGATCGGTGATGTCGCGGATCGCGCTCGGCAGTTCGGCCATTTCGGCGATGCCGCCGGCGTTGTCGGTGATCGGACCATAGGCGTCGAGCGCGACGATGATGCCGGTCATCGACAGCATGGCGGTGGCGGCGATGGCGATGCCGTACAGCCCGCCGAGTTCGTACGCCGCCCAGATCGCGAGACAGACCGCCAGCACCGGCGCGGCGGTGGCCTTCATCGACACGCCGAGACCGGCGATGATGTTGGTGCCGTGGCCGGTCGTCGACGCTTGCGCGATATGGCGCACCGGGGCGTATTCGGTCGCGGTGTAGTACTCGGTGATGACGACCATCGCCGCCGTCAGCACGAGGCCGATGATGGCTGCGTAATAGAGATTCATCGCCGAGATGACCGTGCCGTCGTTCGCCGTCAGGCCGTCGCCGAACATCATGGTGGTGACCGGATAGAACGCGATCAGCGCAATCACGCCGGAGATGGCCAGGCCACGATACAGGGCGTTCATGATCTTGCCGCCCTCGCGCGCCTTGACGAAGAAGGAGCCGACGATCGACGCGACGATCGACACCGCGCCGAGCGCCAGCGGATAGATGACGGCGTTGGGGCTGGCGGTGAACATCAGCGCGCCGAGCAGCATGGTGGCGATCAGGGTCACCGCGTAGGTCTCGAACAGGTCTGCCGCCATGCCCGCGCAGTCGCCGACGTTGTCGCCGACGTTGTCGGCGATCACCGCCGGGTTGCGCGGATCGTCCTCGGGAATGCCGGCTTCCACCTTGCCCACCAGGTCGGCGCCGACGTCGGCGCCCTTGGTGAAGATGCCGCCGCCGAGACGCGCGAAGATGGAGATCAGCGAGCCGCCGAAGCCCAGGCCCACCAGGGCGTGGATCGCGTCCATGGAGTCCGCGCCCATGGACGTCAGCGCCCCATAGTAGCCGGCGACACCCAGCAGGCCGAGACCGACCACCAGCATGCCGGTGATGGCGCCGCCCTTGAAGGCGATGTTGAGCGCGGCGTTGAGGCCCTGCGAAGCCGCTTCGGCGGTGCGCACGTTGGCGCGCACCGAAACGTTCATGCCGATGTAGCCGGCCGCGCCGGACAGCATCGCGCCGACGAGGAAGCCGATGGCGGTGTAGCTGTTGAGGGCGAGCCAGAGGACGACGAAGAGCACGACGCCGACGATGCCGATGGTCGTGTACTGGCGATTCAAATAGGCTTGCGCCCCCTGTTGCACGGCCAGCGCGATTTCCTGCATGCGGGGATTGCCGGCCGGCTTCTTCATGATCCAGCCGATCGAGAATATCCCGTACAACAAGGCCAGAATGGCACTGGCCAGAATCCACAACATCTCCGTCGACATGTAACGTCTCCTTTTTCGGTTCTTACGACACGGACGGCAACGAACGTCGCCCCCCAACTCAAACAAATATTCGGATCGGAATCACTTTTTTCCGACCGCAAGCCCGCCTTCGAATCGCGTGCCGGGCTCGAACCCGAACACGCGGTCGAGCTGGAGCTCGACAATCAATGCATCGACCGCGTCCTGGCCATGTTCACGCTGCACCTCGGAGAGGATCAGCTTGGCGGAATTGCCGTTGTAGAACCCGCCAAAATCCGCCTGAACCCTGAGCAGCTGGCGTGCGCGGTCGAGTGTCATCGTCTCCGGGACCGGGGGCGGAAGTCAGGAACCCGGGAAAGCGCGGCCGCAGCCCGCGCCCCGCGTCATTTCATGCGCGGCGCCACCGCCCATGCCCCTGCCCCCCGGTCGCTCGGCCCACATCCCTCAGAGCTTGAATTCCGCCAGCTTCTTCGCCACGCCCACGTTCTTCAGCGTCACGTAGACCGGCAGGCCGTCCTGGTACTTCGGATAGTCCTCGCCCTGGATCAGCGGCGTGAGATAGCGCTTGCACTTCTCCGTGATGCCGAAGCCGTCCCGCGTGATGAAGTCGCGCGGCATGAATTTCTCGACGTTGGCGACCTTGGACAGCGGCGCCATGCCGATCTTGTACTTGTAGGGACTGTCGGAAATGCGGTCGACCGTGGGCATCACCGAGTTGTGGCCCTTGAGCGCCAGTTCGACGGCCTTCCTGCCCAGTTCGTAGGCCTGCTTGACGTCGGTCTTCGACGCGATGTGGCGCGCCGCGCGCTGCAGGTAGTCGGCGACGGCCCAGTGGAACTTGTGGCCCAGCGCGTCCTTGATCATGTTGGCGACCACCGGGGCGGCGCCGCCCAGCTGGGCGTGGCCGAAGGCGTCGCGCGTGCCCTGCTCGGCGAGGAAGCGGCCATCCGGATAATGGCAGCCTTCCGAGACCACCACCGTGCAATAGCCGAATTCCTTGACTTTCCTGTCGACCCGGGCGAGGAATTTCTTCTGGTCGAATTCGATTTCGGGGAACAGGATCACGACGGGAATCCCGTGATCCTCGACCAGCCCGCCGGCCGCCGCGATCCAGCCCGCATGGCGGCCCATGACCTCGATGACGAACACCTTGGTCGAGGTCTTGGCCATGGAGCGCACGTCGAAACTGGCTTCCAGGGTGGACACGGCAATGTACTTGGCGACCGAGCCGAACCCCGGGCAGCAGTCGGTGATCGGCAGATCGTTGTCGACGGTCTTCGGCACGTGGATCGCCTGGATCGGGTAGCCCATCGCCTCGGACAGCTGCGAGACCTTGAAGCAGGTGTCGGCGGAGTCGCCGCCGCCGTTGTAGAAGAAATAGCCGATGTTGTGCGCCTTGAACACCTCGATCAGACGCTCGTATTCACGCTTGTTGGCTTCCAGCGACTTCAGCTTGAAGCGGCACGAGCCGAAGGCGCCGGACGGCGTGGAGCGCAGCCCGGCGATGGCGGCGGCGGATTCCTTGCTGGTGTCGATGAGATCCTCGGTGAGCGCGCCGATGATGCCGTTGCGGCCGGCATAGACCTTGCCGATCTTGTCCTTGTGCTTGCGCGCGGTCTCGATCACGCCACATGCGGAGGCGTTGATGACGGCAGTCACCCCGCCGGATTGCGCATAGAAGGCGTTCATTTTCTTCGCCATGGATTCCTCTCCTGGTACAAGGCTGTGATGATAAGGTTTGTTGCAAACAAAAAGCCAGCGGCGAAGCTGGCTCTGGAAAATTCAGGGGCTGCGGGCGGCGTCCTCTTCGGCCAGCCGGCGGGCTTCCTCGTCGGCCTGCATCTTCAGCAGCGTGGTGGCGCAATCGCCGATGTCGTCATACTCTTCCCGTCCGGTCGCGAAGCGGTCGCGCACACGGTAGAAGAACATGCTGCGGTAGCGCGAGTCGCCGGTCTTCGACAGCACGAAGTGACAGCCGTGCTCCTTCCAGTAAAGGCCGGGGCACAGCGTCAGTTCGCGATCCTCGACGTGGAGACGGATCTCCGTTTCCACGTCCTGGAGTTCGATCTCCCTGTCATAACGTTCATTCACCGCCTGCTGGACCACCCAGCGCTCGGTGTCGGTCATCGGGGCGATCGTCCGCGGCATTGCCCGGTCAGCCCAGCGCCTTGAACACGGCGTCACGGATTTCCTCGACCTTGCCGATACCCGGAATCTTCACGTACCTGGGTGCGCCGGCCTCGCCGCGCGCCGCCCAGTCGCCGTAGTACTTCACCAGCGGCTCGGTCTGCGCGTGGTAGACGTCGAGGCGCTTCTTGACGGTCTCTTCCGTGTCGTCGTCGCGCTGGATCAGGTCCTCGCCGGTGACGTCGTCCTTGCCCGCGACCTTGGGCGGATTGAACACCACGTGGTAGGTGCGGCCGGAAGCGACGTGCACGCGGCGCCCGGACATGCGCTTGATGATTTCCTCGTCGGCGACGTCGATCTCGACCACGTAGTCGATCGGCACGCCGGCGGCCTTCATCGCCTCGGCCTGCGGGATGGTGCGCGGAAAGCCGTCGAACAGGTAGCCTTGCTTGCAGTCGTCTTCCTGCAGGCGGGCCTGGACCATGCCGATGATGATGTCGTCGGAGACCAGGCCGCCCGCATCCATGATGGCCTTGGCCTTCATGCCGAGCTCGCTGCCCGCCTTGATCTGCGCGCGCAGCATGTCGCCGGTGGAAATCTGCGGAATACCGTATTTTTCCTTGATGTAGTTGGCTTGCGTGCCTTTGCCCGCGCCGGGGCCGCCCAACAGAATCAGACGCATGGAATTCTCCCTGGATGAATGGATTGAAAAAACCGCATAAGACTAAGCCATGCGGGGCCCGAACAACACTTAAAAATTTTTATTCGGCGATTCATCCGGCTCAAACTTCCCCGTCCGCCGCCATGCGCGCGCGGACCCGCTCGAGATCCTCGGGGGTGTCCACGCCGGCCGCGGGCGCGCTCGCCGCCAGGCCGAGGCTGATGCGGTGGCCGTGCCACAGCACGCGCAGCTGCTCCAGCATCTCATGGCGCTCCAGCGGCGACGGCGCAAGCCTCGCATACGTGCGGAGAAATCCCGCGCGGTAGGCATACAGCCCGATGTGCCGCAGGGCCCCGAGATCGCGCGGCATCGGCTGGCCGGCGGCGAAGGCGTCGCGCGGCCAGGGGATGGGTGCGCGGCTGAAGTACAGGGCGTAGCCGGCCTCGTCGCCCACCACCTTGACCACGTTCGGATCGGCGAAGTCGGCGGGATCGTGGATCGCATGCGCCAGCGTCGCCATCACGGCATCCTCGTGCAGCACGAGTTGCCGCGCCGCCTCGCGGATCAGCGCCGGATCGATCAGCGGTTCGTCCCCCTGCACGTTGACCACCAGGGCGTCGTCCGCCCAGCCGAGCGTCTCGACGACTTCGGCCAGGCGCTCGGTGCCCGACTGATGCGTCGGCGAGGTCAGCAGCGCCGCATGGCCCGCCGACGCCACCACGCGTTGCACGCGCGCATCGTCGGTGGCGACGATCACCGCTTCGGCGCCCGCCTGCAGCGCGCGATCGAGCACGCGCAGCACCATCGGACGGCCGCCGATATCCGCCAGCGGCTTGCCCGGCAGGCGGCTGGACGCGTAGCGGGCGGGGATGACGACGCGAAAGCGCACGGGTTTCCTATTTGCTGTGGATTTCGCCGGCGTCGAGCGTGCGGGCCTCTTCCGGCAGCATCACCGGAATGTCGTCGCGAATCGGGTAGGCCAGGCGGCAGCCGTGGCAGATCAGCTCGTGCGCGGTTTTTTTCCATTCCAGGGGGCCCTTGCACACTGGACAGACGAGGATTTCAAGCAGTTTCGGATTCATTGGCGAGTGTCCTGTAAGAGGGGCCGTTGGCCGCATTCGAGCGTTGCGACTTGTCGCGGTAAAGGTGCATGTCGGCAACCGACAGCAGGGTCATGAGATCGTGTCCGTCACGCGGGGCATGCGCCACGCCCAGGCTCACCGCCATGGACAGCCCGTTGTGCTGGCTCCAGGCCGCGGTGCGCGCCTCGATGCGCGTGAAGATGCGGCGCACCGCGGCATCGTCGCGTTCCGGCAGCAAGGCGACGAATTCGTCGCCGCCCCAGCGCCCGCAGACGCCCATCTCCGCCGATTCGCTGAAAATCTGCGCGAATTCCGCGAGCACGCGGTCGCCCACGCCATGGCCGTAGCGATCGTTGATCGTCTTGAAGCCGTTGAGGTCGGCAAACAGCACCGTGGCCGGCACGCCCTCATCGGCGCGGCCGAACACCCGGTCGGCGGCGGCAAGGAGTCCGTGGCGGTTGAGCAGTCCAGTCAGGGTGTCGAAGCGGCTGCGATAGTCGAGCTGGCGCCGCTGGCCTTCGATGTGTCCCATGAGGATGTAGGCGTACACCGCGAGCGTGACCCAGAACACGCCGAAAAAGACGTCTCCCGCACCGACCGAGAAGCCGCCCAGGCGATAGCGGAAGGCGAAGGCGACCGCCATGCCGAGGACGGCGCCGCCGAGCACTTCGGCGAACAGGCGCATGCCGTAGCGCATGCCGTTGCCGAGCAGCACCATGAGGAACGCCAGGGCGGACGGCGGGATCGGGTTGGGGTCGTGGATCACGCACAGGGTCACGATGAGCAGGTCCGCCGCCATCGCGCTGCGGATCTTCAGCAGCGTCACGTCCCGCAGGGCGAGGCGGAAGAACCAGCTGTTGACGACGAAATAGACGCCGAGCGCGACCAGCAGCTGCTCGACGCTGAAGAACACCGGCGGCACCGCGTCCAGGGTGGAGAAATAGATCACCGCCAGCGCGAAGAACAGATAGCGGGTAAAGAACTGGGTGAGGAGTTCGGAACGCTGCGGCACCCAGAAACCGTCCTCGCCTTCCGTCACCCAATGGCAGGGATGGCGCCGATCCGTCCAGTCCGAAGTCTGCATGCGATGTGTCCTCCCCGGCGCACCCGTTGCCCTTGCCGTCAGCGGGGCATGCGCGCATCCAGCCAATCGACGAATGCCGGCTCCGGCAGGGCTTCAAGTTCCACCGCCCACCAGTCGGCCCCGGCAAAATGCCGGCATTTTACCGCGTCTTTCTCCGTCATCAGCACCCGCCCGCCGGCAGGCAGGTCGGCGGCCGTGAAGGCGTGGTGATCGGGGAAGGCGCGCGGCGCGAAACGCACGCCGTGGGCGGCGAGCAGTTCGAAGAACCCCGCGGGCCGGCCGATGCCCGTGGCGGCGAGCCACTCCCCCTGCGCCAGCTCCTCGAGCGGCCGCCGCGCGTCGGGCGCGCGCAGCCGCCAGGCGCGGCCGGCGGCGAAGTCGGCGCGCCACGCCGCGAGATCGCGCGGCCGAGCACCGGGACGCACCGCCTGGATCAGCGCATCGGCCGCCCGCAGGCGGCGGCGCGGCTCGCGCAAGGGTCCGGCCGGCAGCGGCCAGCCGTTGCCGAAGCCGGCGGCGGCATCGACGACCACGAGTTCCAGGTCGCGCGCGAGCCGGTAGTGCTGCAGGCCGTCGTCCGCCACGATGAGATCGACACCCGGATGGCGCGCCAGCAGGGTACGCGCCGCGGCGACGCGGTCGCGCCCCACCACCACCGGCGCGCCGGTCTTGAGGTGGATCAGCAGCGGCTCGTCGCCCACCTCGGCGGGCGCGCTGCCCGCATCCACTTCGACACAGCCGCGCGCATCGCCGCCGTAGCCGCGGCTGACCACGCCCGGCCGCCAGCCGCGCGTGCGCAGGTGATTCACCAGCCAGATCGCCAGCGGCGTCTTGCCACTGCCGCCGGCGGTGATGTTGCCGACGACGACGACCGGCACCCCCACGCGAACCGTCGCCAGCCAGCCGCGGCGGTAGGCCAGCCGGCGCAGCGCGACAGCGGCGGCGAACAGCGCGGAACAGGGGAGCAGCAGCAGCGTGAGCGCGCCGGTACGCGCCCACGACCGCTGGAGAAACGGCATCTCCGTCAGGGAGGCGTCTGGGTGGTGAAGGTGATGCGCGCGAGGCCGACCCGGCGCGCGGCCTCCATCACGTTCACCACCGCCTGGTGGGTGGCCCGCGCATCGGCGCTGATCACCACCACGGGGTCGGCCTGGCCGGCGGCCGCCGCCTGCAGCGCCGCGGCCAGCGCGTCGATGCCGGCGTCGCCGAGTGCGTGTTCGGCGATCTGGTAACGGCCATCCTCCGCCACCGCGACCTCGATCTGCTTCGGCTGCGTCGGCGTCTGCTCGGCGCTGCTGGTGGGCAGGTTGATCTTGAGTTCGGCAAAACGCGCGTAGGTGGTCGTCACCGCGAGGAAGATCACGATGACGAGCAGGATGTCGATGAACGGAATCAGGTTGATTTCCGGGTAATCCTCGCGCCGGCCTCTTCTGAAGTTCATGGCCTATTTCCGGTCGCCCTGGACGATCTCGACCAGCTTGACCGCCTGCTGCTCCATGTCGACCACCAGGCGCTCGACCTTGGCGCGGAAATAGCGGTAGAAGACCATCGCGGGAATCGCGATGAGGAGGCCGAACGCGGTGTTGTACAGGGCGATCGAGATGCCGTGGGCGAGCTGGCCGGGATTGGTGCCGGTCGCGGTCTGCGCGCCGAAGATCTCGATCATGCCGACCACGGTGCCGAACAGGCCGAGCAGCGGCGCCATGCTGGCCACCGTGCCGAGCGAGGTGAGAAAGCGGTCGAGCTCGTGCGTGACCGCGCGCCCGGATTCCTCGATCGATTCGCGCATCACTTCGCGCGAAGTGTGCGCGTTCTTCAGCGCCGTCGCAAAAATCCGGCCCAGCGCGGAGCTCTCGGTCAGCCTGCTCAGCAGCTCCGCCGTCACGCCCCGTTCCTGGTAGGCCTTGATCGTCTCGGCGAGCAGGCCGTCCGGCGCCACTTCGCGGCTGCGCAGGCTGTAAAGGCGTTCGATGATGATGGCCACGGCGATGACCGACGCCAGGATCAACGGCCAGACCGGCCAGCCGGCGGCCTCGATGAGGGCAAGCACTGGATTTCACTCCCGATGAATACGACAAGCGAAATGTAGCGCCCGCGCGCGGGTTTGAGCAAGCGTCCGCGGCAAACCGGTGGCGGCGCGGGCCGCCGCGGAGTTCTCCACAATTCGTGTGGATAACTCTGTGAGGAAGTGTCGGGCGCATGACCTAAACGCCCGCCCCCAAAGGAATTCCACTACGGGCCCAAAAAACAGACAATAAAATTTAATGTTTACAATCAATGATTTATAAAACCATTGCGCTGTCAAGCTGCGTGTACCGCGTGTCCACACGGCGGCGCGGTCGGCTGTGCATCGTTGGATTGTCCCGATCATCGAGCGCACAAACCCGTTATGCTTCGCCGCATGGATCTTTTCGACGACGTCGCCCCGACAGGAGCCGCGCCACCCGTGCTCAGCGTGAGCGTACTCAACCGCATGGCCCGCCGCGCGCGGGAAGCGCCGCTCCCGCGGCGGTGGGTCGAGGGCGAGGTGTCCAACTTCACCCGCGCCGCGTCCGGGCACTGGTATTTCGCCATCAAGGACGCCGGCGCGCAGGTGCGCTGCGTGATGTTCCGCGGCCGCAACCAGTTCGTCGACTTCACGCCCGCCAACGGCGACCACGTCGAGGTGCGCGCCCTGCCTTCGCTGTACGAGGCGCGCGGCGAATTCCAGCTCGGCGTCGAGCAGATGCGCCGCGCCGGCGCCGGCCGCCTGTACGAGGCGTATCTCGCGCTGAAGGCGAAACTGGAAACGGAAGGCCTGTTCGACCCGGCGAAGAAACGCCCCCTGCCCGCGTTTCCGCGCCGGCTCGGCATCGTCACCTCGCCGCAGGCCGCCGCGCTGCACGACGTGCTGACCGCGCTGGCGCGGCGCATGCCCGGGCTGGCGGTGGTCGTCTACCCCACGCCGGTGCAGGGCGCCGGTGCCGGCACCCTGATCGCCGCCGCGATCCGCGCCGCGGGCGCACGCGCCGAGTGCGACGTCCTGCTGGTCTGCCGCGGCGGCGGTTCACTGGAAGACCTGTGGGCATTCAATGACGAGGCGGTGGTGCGCGCCATCGCCGGCAGCCCGATCCCGGTGGTGAGCGGGATCGGCCATGAGACCGATTTCACGCTCGCCGACTTCGCCGCCGACCTGCGCGCCCCGACGCCCACCGCCGCCGCCGAGCTCGCCAGCCCGCTGCGCGCGGACCTGGCGCGGGCACTCGAGCGCCACGCGCAACGCCTGCGCCAGCATTTCGAGCGCCGCCTGCACGCCGGCATGCAGCAGCTGGATCAGCTGGCACGCCGCCTGGTGCACCCGGCCGAGCGGCTGCACCGCCGCCGCGACGATCTCGCCCAGTACGCGCGCCGGCTGGCCGGCAGCCAGCGCCTGCGGCTGGCGCAGGAAACGGCCCGCCTGGAAGCGCTCCGCCGGCGGCTGGTGAGCCCTGTCCACCTGCTGCGGCGCGACGCGATCCAGCTCGATGCGCTGGCGATGCGCCGGCGGCGCGCCATGGCGAGCGCGCTCGCGCAACGGCAGCTCGACCTCGCACGCTACGCCAAGAGCCTTTCCCACCTCAATCCGGACAACGTGCTCGCGCGCGGCTACGGCATCGTGCAGCGTCCCGACGGCCGCGTGGTACGGGACGCCGCGACCCTCGCCCGGGGCGACGCGCTCGACCTGCGCTTCCAGCACGGCCGCGCGCGCGTCGAAGTGGCGTCGACCGATCCCTGAGCGCGCTACGCAGGAGCGAGATGCGCCGCCACGCGCGCGGCCGCCTGCGCCTCCAGGTCCGCCGCGAGACAGTCCAGCACGGTTGCGTCCGGCCACGAGCGCAACCAGGTGAGCTGCCGCTTGGCGAGTTGCCGGGTGGCGGCAATGCCCCGTTCGCGCAGGGCATCGATGCCGATGAGTCCGTCGAGAAAGGCCCAGGCCTGGCGATAGCCGACCGCGCGCATGGCCGGCCGGTCGGCCGTCAGGCGCGGATCGGCGCGCAGGCGCCGCACTTCGTCGAGCAGGCCGGCGTCCAGCATGGCGTCGAAGCGCGCGGCGATGCGCCGGTGCAGTTCGGCGCGGTCGGACGGAACGAGTGCGAGCTGCAACGCGCGGTAAGGCAGCACGCGCTCCGCACGCGCGAGCAGCGCCGACATCGGCCGGCCGCTCAGGTGGAAGATTTCCAGCGCACGGCCGATGCGCTGCGCGTCGTTCGGCGCCAGGCGCGCGGCCGTCAGCGGATCGACTGCGGCGAGGTCGGCGTGCAGCGCCGGCCAGCCGCGCGCGGCGGCAGCGGCTTCGAGGGTGCGACGCAGCGCGGCGTCGGCACGCGGCAGGTCGTCCAATCCCTGCAGCAGGGCGCGAAAATACAGCATGGTGCCGCCGACCAGGAACGGCACGCGGCCGCGCGCGGCGATGTCGGCCATCAGGCGCAGCGCGTCGTCGCGAAAGGCGGCGACGGAATACGTCTCCGCCGGATCCCGGACGTCGATGAGATGGTGCGGCGCACGCGCCAGCGTGGCGGCGTCGGGCTTGGCGCTGCCGACGTCCAGGCCGCGGTACACCAGCGCGGAATCGACGCTGATGATTTCCAGCGGAAAGCGTTCGGCGAGCGCCACCGCCAGCGCGGTCTTGCCGCTGGCGGTCGGCCCCATGAGAAAAACGGCAGGCGGCAGGCGGGACGCGGACATGGGGGGATTATCCCCAAAACCGCGGCCGGCCGCTCCCTGCCCGTGCCGCACCGCCCCTGATTCGAGGAACGGCCGGTGGACGCGCCCCGCGTTTCAGAACAGCGGTACCAGCTTGTACCCCTGCGTCTGCCAGCCGATCAGGGAAATGAAGCCGTCGCCGACGAGGGACAGGTCGGGCAGCAGGTTCGCGTTGTCGACCTTGAATGCCTGCGTGGCGATGCTGCAGACTTCCTGGCGCACGCCGAGTGCGGCAAGCGCCTCGACATGCCCGGCAATCGCCTGCAGGCTGGCGTCGTGGTCGATCACGAGATCCTCGTCCGGCATGCGCGTCAGGAAGCGCACCGTGGGACCGATGTAGACAATGACCAGATCCGGCTTCGCCCCCTGCCGCGCCAATCCGGCATGCGTGCCGCGAATGAGGCCGAGATAGAACGCGGTCTTGCGCGGCTCGCTGAAATCGATGAGGAACACCCCCTTGCCCTCTTTCACGCCCCGCAGCGCGGCGTGGTCATCGATGGCGGGCGCGGCCGGGACGGGGCCGTGGAAAGCGAGCAGGACGAGCGCAGCGAAGGACAGCAGGAAACGTTTCATGGCGATGCTCCATAAGGTGAAGTGCGCGGCCACCCGCGGACCGCGGCCGGCACGATCAGCGCCGCGCGCCCATGGCACGCAGGTCGACGAGGCTGCAACTGGTCTTGCGGTTGGCGAGACAGTCGGTACTGCCCGCTACGTGCTCGAACGCGCAGGGACGCGCCTGCAGCATCGCCCAGTCATCCTCCGCGTAGGCATGGCGCGGCAGATTGGGCGGCCAGTAGACGCAGCCGCCACACAGTTCGTCGGCCGGCCGTGGACAGGTTCCGCTCATGTCGACGTCCCCCTGCGCGGGGGGTGGCGGGTGTCCGCCGCGACGGCGCGCCAGCCGCAGTCCCAGACCTCGCCGAGATAGCTGGGCAGCGGCTCGGGCACGATGCCGTCGAGGCGCGAGGTGATCATGCGGAAGGCACCGCCGAACAGGCTCGACGAGGCGACCAGCACGTCCATGCGGCGCACTTCGCCCCGCGCCATGCCGCGCTCGACGAGTGCGCGCAACATGACGAAGGGACGCGACGAGCACACCGGCGGTTCGTCGGGCAGGAATTCGCGGTGGCGCGCATGGAACAGGAAGGCCGTGGTACGCGGTTCGTCCTCCGTCATCGCGAACAGGCGGGCGATCAGGTCGCGCGACTGCGCGCAGCAGGTGTCATGGCGCGTGCCCACGTCCGCGATCATCCACGCCATGCGCTCGCCCAGATGCGCGTACAGCGCGCGGGCGATGCCTTCCTTGTCGCCGAAATGATGATAGATCGAACCGATGCTGACGCCGGCTGCGTGCACGATGTCATGCACCGACGTATTGAAGTAGCCCTGTTCGGAAAACAGATCGAGTGCAACGTCGAGGACGAGGGTACGGATATCGGGGCGCGCCGCGGTGAGCATCGTGGTACGAAAAAACCAGAACGAACGTTCGTTCTAGTCTGGGCAAAAACGCCATGGCTGTCAATGCGGTGCGCTCATGGCGTCCGCGAGCCGCCGGCGTTCCGCGCGAACCGCTGCGCGGAACGCCGGCCCCGTCCAGCCTCGACGCCGCGCAGCACGATCAATCCGGCGACGAAGAAGCCGCCGGTGACGAGCAGCGCCCGCCGGTGGTCGCCCGCGGTGATCCAGGTCGCCGCCCCATAGGTCAGGGGCCCGAGAATCGAGGCGAGCTTCACCGCCAGCCCCCACAGGCCGAAGAATTCGGCCTGTTGCGCGGGCGGGGCGAGCAGGCCGACCATCGCCCGCCCCGCGGACTGGGAGGCGCCCATGCACAGGCCCGCGAGGTTGGCGGCGATCCAGAACATCGTTTCATCGGGGGCCGCCCACGCCAGCAGCACCATGCCGATCCAGCCGACGAGCGTCAGCGCGATCGCGCGCACGTGCCCGATGCGGTCCTGCACGTGGCCGAAGAAAAACGCGCCGAGCGCGGCGGTGACGTTCACCACCAGCACCAGCCGGATGGTGCGCGCGGTGTCGAAATGGAACACCTGGCTGGCGTAGATCGCCGCCAGCGCGATGACCGCCTGGATGCCTGCCTGGTACAGCACGATGCACAGCAGAAAGCGCCGCAGGTCGGGCAGCTGCCGCAGATGGCCGAGCGTGTGGCGCACCTGCGCCCAGGCGTTGCGCGCGCGCTGCTGCGGCCGCGGCAGGGCACGTTCGCGCAGGAACAGCAGGGTCGGCAGGCTGGCGACGAGAAACAGCGCGGCCGTGATCAGCATGCTCACCGGCACGAACTGGTCGGCCCCCTGTCCCCGCTGCTGCGCCCAGCCGATCCATGCGAGGCTGGCGCCCAGCGAGACGATCCCGCCGACGTAACCGAGCGACCAGCCCCAGCCGGACACCCGTCCGAGCGCGCGCGGGCGGGCCAGCTCCGGCAGGAAGGCGGCGATGAGATTTTCGCCGGTGCCGAAAAGAGAGTTCGACACCACCAGCGCGACGGTCGCCAGCACCAGCGCGCCCGGCCCGGCACAATACAGCAAGGCGGTAAAGCCCACGCAGCCGAGCGTGGTGAGCCAGAGCAGTCTTTTCTTGCCGGCATGGGCATCGGCCCAGGCGCCGACCAGCGGCGCGGTGAGCATGACGAGGCCATACGACACGGACAGGGCGAGCGTCCAGGCGAAGGTCGCCCACGGCGCGTTGCCGGCGACCGCCGCGACGAAATAAGCGCTGAACACCGCGGTGATGACCACCGTCGTGTAGCCGGAGTTGGCGAAGTCGTACATCGCCCACGCCCACACTTCGCGTTTGCGCACGCCGGGTTGCAGCAAGACGGTCATCCTACAGTTCGCACCACAGAGACACAGAGAAATCCGGAGAAAAGGCCAGCCTCATTGGCCACCGCCCTCCTCGGCCTGCTGCTGCAGCGCCCACATGTGCGCATAGACGCCATCGCATGCCAGCAGGTCGGCATGGCGGCCGCGCTCGACGATGCGTCCCCCCTCGAGCACCAGGATTTCGTCGGCCTCGACCACGGTGGACAGGCGGTGCGCGATGATGAGGCTGGTGCGGCTCTTCGCGATTTCCAGCAGTTCCGCCTGGATCGCCTTTTCCGTCCGCGTGTCGAGGGCCGAGGTGGCCTCGTCGAGGACGAGAATGACCGGATTCTTCAGGAGCGTGCGCGCGATCGCCACGCGCTGCTTCTCGCCGCCGGAGAGCTTCAGGCCGCGCTCGCCGACCACGGTGTCCCAGCCCTGCGGCAGCGATTCGATGAAGTCGAGGATGCGTGCCGCACGCGCGGCGGCGACCACTTCGTCGCGCGCGGCGTCGGGCCGGCCGTAGGCAATGTTGTAGTAGATGCTGTCGTTGAACAGCACTGTATCCTGCGGCACCACGCCGATGGCGGCACGCAGCGAATCCTGCGTGACCTCGCGGATGTCTTGGCCATCGATGCGGATGCTGCCGGCGCCGACGTCGTAGAAGCGGAACAGCAGCCGCGCCAGCGTCGATTTGCCGGCGCCGCTCGCGCCCACGGCGGCGACGGTGCGGCCCGTCGGGATGGCGAAGCTGACGTCGTGCAGGATGGGGCGGTCCGGGTTGTAGGCGAAGCTCACGTGCTCGAACACCACTTCCCCGGCGGTGACGTCGAGCGCGCGCGCGCCGGGCGCGTCCTCGACCTCGCGCGGGCGTTGCAGCAGGCCGCACATGCGCTCGACGTCGGCGAGCGATTCCTTGACCTGGCGGTACATCACGCCGAGAAAGCCGAGCGGCTGGAACATCTGCAGCAGGAAGGCATTGACCATCACCAGGTCGCCCAGCGTCAGCGTGCCGTTCACCACGCCCGCGGCAGCGCGCAGCACCATCAGCGTGACGCCGATGGCGATCACGCCGGCCTGCGCGACGTTGAGCAGGCCCAGCGTGCGCTGCGACTTCATCGCCATGTTTTCCCACTCGACGAGACTGCGGTCGTAGCGGTGGGCTTCATAGTCCTCGTTGCCGAAGTACTTCACCGTCTCGTAGTTCAGCAGGCTGTCGATGGCGCGGCCGTAGGCCTGCGAATCCAGCGTGTTGGCGCGCCGCACGAACTGCGTGCGCCATTCGGTGATGGTGACGGTGAAGCCGATGTAGGCGGCCAGCGTGCCCAGGGTGATGAAGCCGAACACCCAGTCGAGCTTGACGAAGAGGATGCCGGCCACCATGACGATCTCCAGCACCGTCGGCGTGATGCGGAACAGCAGATAACCGACCAGGCTCGATACCGCCTTGGCGCCGCGTTCGATGTCGCGCGTGATGCCGCCGGTGCGGCGCTCCAGATGGAAGCGCAGCGACAAGTCGTGCAGATGGTCGAACACCGCCATGCTGATGCGGCGCATCGCGCGCTGCGTGACCTTGGCGAACACCACGTCGCGCAGGTCGGCGAAGGTCGTGGCGGCGAAGCGCAGCACGCCATAGACGAGAATGAGGGCCAGCGGCAGCACCAGTTCGGAGCGTGGCTGGTCGAGCGCGTCGACGATGTGCTTGAGTACCAGCGGCACCGCCACCGAAGCGAGTTTCGCGCCGATCAGCAGCGCCAGCGCCAGCAGCACGCGCCCGCGGAATTCCCACATGTAGGGAAACAGGCGGCTGATCGAGCGCAGGTCGGGGTTCGGCGGCGGCGGCTCGTCGAGAACGACATGGGAGGTGGGATGCATCGCGTCGGGTAGAATCTTGGCATTCGTATTGGAACGATTCTACGTCCTGTTGCCGCCGCGGCGGCGTGGACGGCACCGCACCATGAAGCTCTACGGCATTTCCAACTGCACGACGGTGAAGAAAGCGCGCGCCTGGCTTGGCGCGCACGGACACGACGTCGCGTTTCACGACTTCAGGAAGGAGGGCGTCGACGCGGCCTGGCTGCGCAACGTCATCCGCGACACCGGCTGGCAGGCGCTGCTCAACACCCGCGGCACCACCTGGCGCAGGCTCGCCGATGCCGACAAGGCGGCCGCGGGCAGCGAGGCCGGCGCCATCGCGCTGATGCTCGCGCAGCCGAGCGTGATCAAGCGCCCGGTGCTGGAGCGCGCGGGGCGCTATCATGTCGGTTTTTCCGAAGACCAGTACCATGCCCTTTTCGGAGACTGACGCGGCAATGAAACGGGACACGCTCGACCTCGCGCAGGAACTGCTGCGGCGCAAGTCGCTGACGCCGGACGACGCCGGCTGCCAGGACGTGATCGCCGCGCGGCTCGAACGCCTCGGCTTTCACATCGAGCGCCACCGTCATCATGGCGTCGACAACCTGTGGGCGCGCAAGGGCGCGGCCGCGCCGGTCGTGTGCCTGGCCGGCCACACCGACGTCGTTCCGCCCGGCCCGCTCGACCAGTGGACGACCGATCCGTTCGAACCCACCATGCGCGACGGCATGCTCTACGCGCGCGGCGCCGCCGACATGAAGACCTCGCTCGCCGCCTTCGTCACGGCGACCGAGCGCTTTCTTGCCGCGCACCCCGATCACGCGGGTTCGATCGCCTTCCTGCTCACCTCGGACGAGGAAGGTCCGGCCCAGGACGGCACGGTCAAGGTGATCGATGCGCTGCGCGCGCGCGGCGAGACGCTCGACTACTGCATCGTCGGCGAGCCCACCAGCGCCGCCGAATTCGGCGACACCATCAAGAACGGCCGGCGCGGCTCGCTCTCCGGCACGCTGCACGTCAAGGGCGTGCAGGGCCACATCGCCTACCCCCACCTGGCGAAGAATCCGATTCACCTGGTGGCGCCGGCCATCGCCGAACTCGCCGACACCATGTGGGACGAAGGCAATGCCTGGTTCCCGCCGACCACCTGGCAGATCTCCAACATTCACGGCGGGACCGGCGCGACCAACGTGATTCCGGGTGAAGTCGAGATCCGCTTCAACTTCCGCTACGCCACCGCCAGCAGCGCCGAGGGCCTGAAGGACGCGATGCACGAGATCCTCGACAGCCACGGCCTCGAATATGAAATCGACTGGACCCTGTCGGCCAAGCCCTTCGTCACGCCGCGCGGCACCCTGTGCGACGGGCTCGCCGAAGCGATCCGCGAAGTGACCGGCGTCTCGCCCGGACTGTCCACCTCCGGGGGCACGTCGGACGGCCGTTTCATCGCGGAAATCTGCCGCGAAGTGGTCGAATTCGGCCCGCTGAACACGAGCATCCACAAGCTGAACGAATGTGTCGCGGTGGAGAACGTCGAGCAGCTGTCGGCGATTTACGAAAAGACGCTGGGCAAGCTCCTGGGGTAAATTCTTCAGCCGCGAAGGACGCTGCGGGAAGACCGCCCCCGGCCCGATGGGGTGAAGGTTCGACCGCCCGGAAATCGCGGCGCGGGCAGCATTACGGCAGCGGGCCGGGGGCGGCCCTCCCACAGACATTTTTCGCGGACAAACGCTTTTCCAAACCACACATGAAACACTTCGACGACACCGAATCCCTCGTTACCGTGCGCGACTGGCTACGCTTCGCGGTGTCGCGCTTCAACGAGGCGGGGCTGGCCTTCGGCCACGGCTCGGACAATGCCTTCGACGAGGCGGCCTATCTCATCCTGCACGCCCTGCATCTGCCGCTCGATCGTCTCGATCCCTTCCTCGACGCCAGCCTCACCCACGGGGAGGCCGAGACCGTGCAGGCGATTCTCGAGCGGCGCGTGCGCGAACGCGTGCCGGCGGCCTATCTCACCCGCGAGGCATGGCTCGCGGGACACCGCTTCCATGTCGACGAACGCGTGATCGTGCCGCGTTCCTTCATCGCCGAACTGCTGCAGGACCAGCTCGCGCCCTGGATCGACGATGCCGACGCGGTGACGCGCGTGCTCGACCTGGGCACCGGTTCGGGCTGCCTCGCCATTCTTGCCGCCTTGGCGTTTCCGGGTGCCGGCGTCGACGCGGTCGACCTGTCTCCGGACGCGCTGGCGGTGGCGGAGAAAAACATCGCCGACCATGGCCTGGGCGCGCGCGTCACGCCGATCGAATCGGATCTGTTCGCCGCGCTCGGCGCGCGCCGTTACGATCTCATTCTCAGCAATCCCCCCTACGTGGATGCCGCAGCGGTCGCCGCGCTGCCGCCGGAATACCGCGCCGAGCCCGCCATGGCGCTGGGTTCGGGAGAAGACGGCCTGGACGCCACGCGCCGGATCCTCGCGCAGGCGAAAGCGCATCTCAATCCGGGCGGCCTCCTCGTCGTCGAGATCGGCCACAACCGCGACGCGCTCGAAGCGGCCTGGCCTGCCCTGCCCTTCACCTGGCTCGACACCGCGGGGGGCGACCGGTTCGTGTTCCTGCTGCGGCGCGAGGAGCTTCCGGACTGAAGGCCGGACGGCCGGCCTCAGATCCCGCGTTCCAGCAGCGCGGCGAGCTGATCGGCCAGCCGCGCCACCGCCGCGCAAACGGCCGGACCGGGCGCCTCGCCCGCTCCGGCCGAAGCGATCTCGATGCCGTACACCTCCAGCCGCGGAGGCAGGGCCTGCAGCGCCTGCGCCAGCGCGAGTGCGTCGAACACGCCGAAGCCGTGACTCGACACGCCGCCGCGGTACGCCGCCCAGTCGGCGGCGCGGAGACGATGGATGCGGCCCGGCGCGGCGCCGCTGTCCACCGCGTCGACCAGAATCACACAGTCGGCGCCGCTGAAGCGCTCGATGAGCGCGGCGCCGGGGCGATCGAGCTTTTCGAGAAGGACGGTGCCGGGTTTCGTCACGGCGCGCGCGGCGAGCGCATCGACCACGCGCCAGCCGGCCTGGTCGTCGCCCGCGGGTGAGCCGATGCCGATGACGCGTACCCTCATCGGCTGACGTTCAAGCGCAGGAAATGGGTCGCGCAGGAAATGCAGGGATCGTAGTTGCGGATGACCTTCTCGCAATGCAGGCGCAGCACATCGTCGGCATGCTCGAGACCGAAATTCAGCAGCGACAGGCGCAGGTCCTCCTCGATGCGCGCCTGGTTCTGCGCGGTCGGCGGCACGATGCGCGCGCTGCGCACCAGGCCGTCGGCATCGATTTCGTAGCGGTGCCACAACAGGCCGCGCGGCGCCTCGGTGCAGCCGACCGCCACCCCGGCACGCGGCGTCACGGGAATCCAGGGCGTCGCCGGCACGCGGTAGTCGGCGAGCAGACGCAGCGCCTCGCGCAGCGCGAGGAGGATTTCCACCGCGCGCGCGCGCATGCTGTGGAACACGTTGCCGCTCGGCAGTTCGAGGCCGGTCTTGGCGAGCAGCGCCCGCACCTCGTCCGGCAAACGCTCGCGATTGAGATTGACGCGTGCCAACGGCCCGACCAGGTAGGGCCGGCCGCGGTAACTGCTGAACAGCGCGGTGGAGTGCGCCTCGCAGCGTTCCGCGAAATGCTCGGCATAGGCGGCGGCACCGATCAGCAGGCCGTCGCTGGCGGCGATGTCGCCGTGCTCGATGGCGTAGTCGGCAGGATGGCGCAGCGCCACCGAGACGAAGTCCTGCACGTCCGGCGGCAGCGCGATGGCGGCCGTCCAGTGCACCAGCGCCTCGGCCTCCGGCAGCGCGGCGGCGAGCTTTTCGCGCAAGGCGTGGATGCGTTCCGCTGGCGGCGCCGCGTGAAAGCCGCCGACGCGCACGCCGACCGGATGCACCGAGCGCGCGCCGAACAGTTCCATCAGCTCGTTGCCCAGCGCCTGCAGGCGCAGGCCGCGCCGCACTTCCCGCGGGGCGATCCGCGCCAGTTCGACGACGTTGCCGCAGCCGAAGAAATCCGGTGCCGCGAGCAGGTGGATGTGCAGGCTGTGGCTCTGGATCCACTCGCCGCAATAGAACACGCGGCGCATCGCCCGCGCCCACGGCCCGATGTCGACGCCGAACAGGGCTTCCAGCGCCTGCGCGGCGGTGACCTGGTAGGCGACCGGGCAGATGCCGCAGATGCGCGCGACGAAATCCGGCACTTCCGCGTAGTGGCGGCCTTCGAGGAATTTCTCGAAGAAGCGCGGCGGCTCGAAGATGCGCAGGCGCAGTGCCTTGATGTCGCCTCCCTCGATGGCGAGGTCGAGCGCTCCCTCACCCTCCACCCGCGCAAGCACGGGCACCCGGATCACGACGTTGCGCGGATCACTCATCGCCTGCCGCCCTCGCCCTCTCCGCCGCCTGGCGGAATACCGGCGCCTGGCTGTTGATCGATTGGAAACGCCGCGCGATCGCCCGCGCATCGAGCCCCAGCCGCGCGAACCGCATCGACAGGGCGTCGGCGTTGGCGTTTTCCGCGGGACCGAAGCAGCCGTAGCAGTCGCGTCCGAGGCCGGGACACAGCGCGCCGCAGCCGGCGCGCGTCACCGCGCCCATGCACGGGATGCCGCGCGTCACCAGCACGCAGGGATGGCCTTGCCGCTTGCACTCGGCGCACACCTTGTCGGCGTTGTCGCGCGGGCTCACCCCGAGCAGCAGGGCGTTGACCACGCCGAGCACCTGGGTGCCGCTGACCGGGCAGCCCCACAGCTCGAAATCGACCGCAACGTGCGTGGCGATCGGCGTGGCCTGTTCCAGGCTGGCGATCGCCTCGGGGTGGCCATAGAGCTGCGCCACCCACGACGCGCTGTCGGCGTCGTTGCGCAGGCCCTGGATGCCGCCCGAAACGGCGCACGCGCCGATCGCCACGAGCACGCGGCTGCGCGCGCGGATGCGCTGGATGCGTTCGAGATCGTCCGGCGTCGACACGCTGCCTTCGACGAAGGCGACGTCGACCTCGGCATCGGCATCCAGCGGACCGGCCTCGGCGAAGTGGACGAGGTCGACGCGCGAGGCGAGCGTGAGCAGATCCTCGCCCAGGTTGAGGAAGGCGAGCTGGCAGCCGTCGCAGGAGCTGAATTTGTGCACCGCGACGCGCGGGCGCGATGGCGCGTTCGCGTGCATCAGAATCCCCGGTGGCCGAGCAGATCCCTGACCTCGGTCCAGTTGAACACGGGACCGTCGCGGCAGACGAAGGCGCCGCCGAACTGGCAGTGGCCGCAGCGCCCAACCCCGCACTGCATGTTGCGCTCCATGCTGAGATACAGATGCGTTTCGGGAAGGCCGCGGCCGAGCAGGCTTTCCGCCGCGGCGCGCATCATGCCTTCGGGGCCGCACAGCATGGCCACCGCGCGCTCCGGATTGAAGCGCGCCAGCCCGAACAGTTCCGTGACGCGGCCGACGTGCCAGGGCCACGACGCGGCACCCTGGCTCGCCGCGACCAGCACCTGCGTGTCGGCCAGCTTTGCCCATTGCTCATACTGCGTGCGCCAGATGAGGTCGTCGGCGTGCTTCACGCCCTGGATGACGACCAACTTGCCGAACCGCGCGCGGCGGCGCAGCACGTAGTGGACCACCGCCACCGCGGGCGCGCAGCCGAGCCCGCCGGTGACCAGCACGACGTCGTTGCCGCCCAGGTCCTGCAGCGGCCAGCCGCGCCCGAAAGGCCCGCGCACGCCGACGCGATCGCCCGGCCGCAGGGCCGACAGCCCGTGCGTGACCCGGCCGAGGGCGCGGATGGTATGGCCGATGACGTCCCGCTCTTCCGGATCGGACATGATCGACACCGGCACCTCGCCGACGCCGTACAGGTACAGCATGTTGAACTGTCCCGGCGCGAAGCGGAACGCGGCCTGCGCGGCGGGATCGTCGAGGCGCAGCCGCAGCGTGAAGATGGTCGGCGATTCCTGCGCGCGCGACACCACCGTCGCGGCATGCGGGGGGCCGGCATCGATCGGCGCGTGCCGCGTCACGTCAGCGCTCCGGTCCACCGCAAGCGCCCGTCAGCGCCGCGACTTCCGCGGTGAAGTCGATGCCGGCCGGGCACCAGGCGATGCAGCGGCCGCAGCCGACGCAGCCGCTGCGGCCGAACTGCTCGTGCCAGCCCGCAAGCTTGTGCGTCAGCCACTGGCGGTAGCGCGTACGAATGTCGGGGCGCACGTTGAAACCATGCAGGTAGCCATGCGTCTCGCCGAAGCACGAATCCCACTCGCGCGCATGGCGGCTCGATGCGCCGTCGAGCGCGGGGGCGTCGCATTCCGCATGGCAGAAACAGGTGGGACACACCGCCGTGCAATTGCCGCAGGCGAGGCAGCGCGCGGCGACGGCATCCCACTGCGGATGCCCGAGGCGCGCCCGCAGCACGTCGCGCAGATCGCGGCCGGGCAGGCGCCGTGTCTGCGCGGCCGCGGCGGCGTCGCCCTGCTCGCGTGCCGTGCCGATCTGCGCCGGCGTGGCGGCGGCGAGATCGAGCCGCCGCAGCACCGCGCGTCCCCGCACGCTGCCCGCCACGGCGACGAAACCGTCGTCGAGCTCGGCGAGCGCGACGTCGTAGCCCGTGGCCGGCGTCGGCCCGTCGCCGGTGGAGGCGCAAAAACAGGTGGCGGCCGGCACGGCACATTGCACCGCGACCAGGAACAATTGCGCGCGGCGCGCGGCGTAGTGCGCATCGACCCGTCCCGCACGCAGGAAATGCGCATCCTGCAGCGCCAGCGCCGCCAGATCGCAGGCCCGCACGCCGATCACGGCGAGCTTCGGCGCGTCCGGCATGACGGCCTCGAACGCCAGCGCGCCGTCGGCGTCCCGCACCGCGCGCCACAGCGTCTCCTGCGGCGCGAAGGCCAGCGGCTTGATCGCCTGCGGGCCATTGGCCCAGGCGAAATAGCGCCGCCGCGCATCCGTGCCGAGCCGGTACTGCCCCGCTGCCTGGTCGGCCCGCAGGCCGCGTGGCAGCGCCTCGCCCGCGGCGAGCGGCGCCATGACGATGGCATCCCGCTCGACGCGCGGCCCCATGCACTGCCAGCCGCCGCTGCGGATGGCCGCGAGCAGCGCACCCAGATGCGCGTGCGGAAGAAAAACGCTGTGCTCGGCTTCGTTGAACATACGCACGCGGCTCAGTGGACTATGTCGAGTGTAGGCGCAAAACCCGGTGAGCGACAGCCGCCCCGGCCACCGGGAGCAGGCAAGGCGTCGTGGTTATAATAAAAAATCACGACAGCAGGGAGGCATGTGCCATGCAGCAGCAACTCGACGTATTTGTGGCTTCAGTGACGTCCTTCTGGACCCAGCTCGCGGGATTCGTGCCACAGCTGCTGGCAGCATTGGTGCTGCTGTTCATCGGCTGGCTGTTCGCCAACCTGGTGCGCACCGGCGTCACCAAGCTGCTCGACCTGCTGCGCTTCGACCACCTGGCGGAGCGCACCGGCATCGAGGCCTTCCTCAAGCAGGGCCACATCGACCTGAGCCTGTCGCGCCTGCTTGCCCGCCTGGCCTACTGGATCGTCATCTTCATCGTCATCGTCACCGTCGCCAACAGCCTCGGCCTGCACATGGTCGCCGACCTGTTCAACAAGGTCGCGCTCTACATTCCAAACATCATCGTGGCGATCCTGGTGCTGGTGTTCGGCGTGCTCATCGCGCGCTTCATCAACCGCCTCGTGTTCGCCTACCTCAACAACATCGGCGTGCAGGGCGCGCTGACGATCAGCACCCTCTCGGAATACGCGGTGATCATCTTCGTCGTCTTCGTCGCCCTGGAGCAGCTCGCGATCGGCACCCAGCTGCTCACCGCGGCGTTCCAGATCGGTTTCGGCGCGGTCGGCCTGGCGTTCGCCCTGGCCTTCGGCCTGGGTGGACGCGAGTGGGCCGCAGGAGTGATCAAGCGGCTGACCGAGAAATAGGCCGGCGAGTGCCCCTGGCCGTACCGGCGCCCGGACGCTGCGGGCGCACCGGCTGGCGGCGCGCCGCTGCCAGGGGCCGCCGCTCCCGGCAACCGGCCCGCATCGCGTCGATTCTTCGCCTACGGGGTGTTCCGCTGGCTTTCCTGGCTCATCCGAGGATCAGCTTCACGCCGATGAGGAGGGTCACCATCTCGAACGCGCGCTTGATCCACAGATTGCCCTGCCGGATCGCCAGATGGCTGCCCAGGTAGCCGCCCAGAATGGAACCCGCGAGCAGCGCCGGCATCCAGTCCCACGCCACCGTGCCGATCACGCCCAGCACCAGCGCGCCGGTGCCGTTCCACACCAGCCCGCACAGGATCAGCGTGTACGCCACGGCGCGGGTGTAGTCGAGACCGAACCAGCGAATCAGCCAGAGGGTCAGGAACAGGCCCGTGCCGCTGGTGATCGAACCGTTGAGGACGCCCACGACGAACAATCCGCCCATGCCGGCGGCGAGTCCCCTGCCGGACCGGTTGCGTGGCGCGTATTCCATGCCGAGGCCGGGCTTGAACACGGAATACAGGCCGAGGCCGAGCGTCAGCACGCCGAGCGCGAGCGTGGCGGCACGTTCCGGGACGTGCAGGATGGTGGCCGCGCCCAATACCACGCCCGGCAGGCCGGCCCCCAGGATGACGAGCGAGAAGCCGCGCTCCAGGTGCGATTCCCGCAGATGCCGCAGCGTCGCGCCGAGGCCGAGCGCGACGCTGGCGACCTTGTGCGTGGCGAGCGCCACGCCGAACGGCAAGCCGAGAAAGATCAGCATGGGGAACTGGATCAGGCCCGCGCCGCCGCCGGACAGGGCGGACAGGCTGTTCGCCGCCAGCGCGGCGGCGAACAGGATCAGCTGCTCCAGCATGCGGGAGCGCAACGCGCGCGAGCGCCAGGGGAAAGGGAAGCGTACCGCGCGGATCGCTGCTTCATGTTTCGGCGTCTGGGCGTCCCGGCGCGGCGATCACGTCAGTGCGACGAATTCGAGGGCATTGCCGTCGGGGTCGCGGCAGAACAGCGCGGCCCGCCCCGACTGGCTGGTGGTGCAAACGATTCCCGCGTCATCCAGGCGCCGCTTCAGCGCATCGAGATCATGCACGCCGAAGGCGACGTGGCGATCGCGCCCGCCATGTTCGGGCCGCACGCTGCCCGCGGCGGGGTCGGGCAGTTGCATGAGATGCACCTGCCTGCCGTCGCCGAGTGCGTACCAGGCGCCCGGATAAGGCAGCTGCGGGCGGGCGCACGGCGCCAGGCCGAGCACCGTTTCGTAGAACGCCTTCGCACGCGCGAGGTCGCTCACCAGCAGGGCGACGTGCAGCAGCAGGGCGACCTCAGCCATGCGCCGGCTCCCGCGAAACCATGCCCTGCATGCGGCCGGAAAACAGGCTCGCGATCACGATCATCGCCGCGCCCAGCCATTCCTGCAGGCCCATGCGTTCGTGCGACAGGAAATAGGCCGCCACGGCGGCCACCACCAGCTCGACCAGGAAGATGACGATGGCCTGGTTGGCGGGCACGCGCGCGAGGCCGTATTGCACCGCATAGGTCACGCTGGCGATCGCCGCGCCGACGCCGAGCAGCAGCGCCCAGGGACGCCAGTCCGCGTGCTCGACGAATTCGAGTCCGCGCCCGGTCACGCCCAGCCCGACGGCGGTCAGCACGACGACGCCCGCCCATACCGCGGTCGAGCGCGCGCCTTCGCTGACGCCGCCGAGATGGCGGCTGATGACGTTGCTCAGCGCGAACATCATGCCGGCCGACAACGCGATCCATTCGGCGCGGTTGGCCGGCAGCGGCCATTCGCCGGGCTGCCACAGCATGGTCAGCGCGCCTCCCGCGGCGAGCGCCATCACCCCGATCCCGGCACCGGTGAGCCGCTCGCCCAGCAGCGCGCGCGAGAACAGCACGGTCCACAGGGGAGACAGGAAAAACAGCAGCAGCACGCGCACCACCTCGCCTTGCAGCATGGCGAGCACGTAGGCGAGATTGGTCCAGCCCGCCGCCAGCGCCAGCGCGACCAGCCACAGCCGCTGCCCGCGCACCCGCGCCAGTTCGCCCCCGTGCAGCCAGCCCAGCACGGCGAGCGGCACGGCATAGGTGAAGAAGGTCGAGGCGATGCCGCCGACGCCCGCCTCGTCGAGCAGGCGATAGGGATACCACATCACCCCCCACATGGCCGCCGCGTAGAGCAGGCTGCCGAGGGCGAGAGAGCGCTGGAAACGGAATGCCGACATGGGGTCTTATAATATTCGGTTCTGCAATGCACTGCGTCCGTCGATGAACCCGCGTCTCGCCCAACTCCAGCCCTATCCGTTCCAGAAGCTGCGCGAACTCGTTGCGGGGGTGGCGCCGAACCCCGACCTCGCCCCGATCGATCTGTCGATCGGCGAGCCGAAGCACGCCACGCCCGGGTTCATCAAGGACGCGCTCGTCGCCGGGCTCGACGGCCTGGCGCATTATCCCATCACCCAGGGCGGGGAGGCGCTGCGCCAGGCCATCGCCGCGTGGGTGCGGCGGCGCCACGGCGTGGCGCTCGACCCCGCAACCCAGGTCCTGCCGGTCAACGGCTCGCGCGAGGCGCTGTTCGCCTTCGCCCAGGCGGCCGTCGATTCCACCCGCCATGGCCGGCGCACGGTGGTCTCGCCGAATCCCTTCTACCAGATCTACGAGGGCGCGGCGCTGCTCGCCGGCGCGCGCCCCTTCTTTCTCAACGCGCTGCCGGAAAACGGCTTTCGCATGGACTGGGCACGTGTGCCGGCGGACCTGTGGGAGACGATCAGCCTGGTCTACGTCTGCTCGCCCGGCAATCCCACCGGCAAGGTGATGACGCTGGAAGACTGGCGGGAACTGTTCGCGCTCTCGGACCGGCATGGTTTCGTCATCGCCGCCGACGAATGCTATTCGGAGATCCATTGCCGCGAGGACGACGCCCCTCTGGGCGCGCTCGCCGCCGCGCAGCGGCTCGGCCGGGACCTGCGCAACCTGGTGGTGTTCAACTCCCTGTCCAAGCGTTCCAACGTGCCCGGCCTGCGTTCCGGCATGGTCGCCGGCGACGCCGCGGTGATCAGGCAGTTTCTGCTCTACCGCACCTACCATGGCAGCGCGATGAACCCCGCGGTCCAGGCCGCCAGCATCGCCGCGTGGAACGACGAGGCGCACGTCGTCGAAAACCGGCGCCTGTACGCGGCAAAATTCGCCGCCGTGCTGCCCCGGCTGCGGGAGGTGCTCGACTTCGACGTCCCTGACGCCGCCTTCTACCTGTGGGCCCGGGTGCCGGGCGGCGACGACACCGCGTTTGCGCGGCGCCTCCTTGAAAAGCAGCACGTCACCGTGCTGCCCGGCAGCTATCTCGCACGCGACGCCGCCGGCGCCAACCCCGGCAGGGGGTTCGTCCGCATCGCGCTGGTCGACACCCTGCCCGCCTGCGTCGACGCCGCCGAACGCATTGCCGCCTTCGTGCGCGAGGCCGACTGACCGTGCGGCGCCAGGAACACCGGCACACGCCCGGGCCGTCGGCGCCGGGTGGACGCCATCCCCATCATTGACCCTCGACAGGACCCCACCATGCAAGCATTGCAGGCCACCATCGAAGACGCTTTCGAACACCGCGCCGAGCTCACGCCGCGCACCGCCCCGCCGCAGGTCAAGGACGCCGTGATGGCGGTGATCGACCTGCTCGACATGGGCCAGCTGCGCGTCGCCGAGCGCACCGAGGGACAGGACTGGATCACGCACCAGTGGGTGAAGAAGGCCGTGCTGCTGTCGTTCCGCCTGGAAGACAACCAGTTCATCAAGGGCGGCCACACCAACTACTACGACAAGGTGCCGTCCAAGTTCGCCGACTTCAATTCGCGGGATTTCCGCGAAGGCGGCTTTCGCGTGGTGCCGCCCGCCGCCGTGCGCAAGGGCTCCTACATCGCGAAGAACGTCGTGCTGATGCCATCCTACGTCAACATCGGCGCCTACGTCGACGACGGCGCCATGGTCGACACCTGGGCCACCGTCGGCTCCTGTGCGCAGATCGGCAGGAACGTGCACCTTTCCGGCGGCGTCGGCATCGGCGGCGTGCTGGAGCCGGTGCAGGCCAATCCCACCATCATCGGCGACAACTGCTTCATCGGTGCGCGCTCGGAAGTGGTCGAAGGCGTCATCGTCGAGGACAACTGCGTCATCTCCATGGGCGTGTACATCGGGCAATCCACCAGGATCTACGATCGCGAGACCGGCGAAGTCCACTTCGGCCGCGTTCCCGCGGGCTCGGTGGTGGTGTCCGGCAACCTGCCCGCGGCCGACGGCAAATACAGCCTGTACTGCGCGGTGATCGTGAAGAAGGTCGACGAGAAGACACGCTCCAAGGTCGGCATCAACGAACTCCTGCGCGGCATCTGAGGCCAGGGCACAGGAATGCGCATGCAGAAGACTTCTCTCGCCGTCATGCTGGCCGCGGCCACGCTGCTCGGCTGCCAGGCCAACCCCGTGTCCGGGCGCAAGCAGCTCGTGCTGGTGTCCGAGGAACAGGCGCAGGCTTCCTCGGCGCAGGCCTACGCGCAAACCCTCGCCGACGCGCGGAAGCAGGGCCGGCTCAGTACCGACGCCGCGCTGAATGCGCGCGTCAAGCGCATCACCGACCGCCTCATCGTGCAGGCGGGCGCCATGTATGCACCGAGCGGGCAATGGCAATGGTCGGTCGCGGTGCTCGACGAGCCCGAGCTCAACGCCTGGTGCATGCCCGGCGGCAAGATGGCGATCTACACCGGCATCATCCACCAGCTCAAGCTCACGGATGACGAGATCGCCCAGATCATGGGCCACGAAATCGCCCATGCCCTGCTCGGCCACGGCCGCGAGCGCATGTCCCGCGCCATCGCCATGCAGGGCGGCATCCTGCTCGGTTCGGCGGTCGCCGGACGCGACCTGAGCGGGCTGACACCGGTCGCCGACATCGCCTTGACCCTGCCCAACAGCCGCGAAGGCGAGACCGAAGCCGACCGCTACGGCATCGAGCTCGCCGCGCGCGCCGGCTTCGACCCGCGCAGCGCCGTGCGCCTGTGGGAAAAAATGAGCGCCGCCAGCGGCAACGGGCCGCCCCAGTTTCTCAGCACCCACCCCTCGCCCGGCAACCGCATGCAGGCGCTCGACGCCCTCGTGCCGCAGATGATGCCGCTTTACGAGCACGCACGCCCATGACGACCGACCTCACGCCCGCCGACGACCGGCTCGCGAGCCTGAAGACCCTCGCCACCGTCATCTACGGCCTGTACGCCCTGTCGCTGATCCTCGGCGGCATCACCGCGGTCATCGCCATCGTCCTCGCCTACGTCAAGAAGGACGACGCGCGCGGCACCTGGCTCGACAGCCATTTTTCGTGGCAGATCCGTACCTTCTGGTGGAGCCTGGCCTGGCTCGTGCTCGGCGCGCTCACCTGGATCATCCTCGTCGGCTGGATCGTCTGGGGCGTCGCCTGCGTGTGGTTCATCTACCGCATCGCCAAGGGCTGGCTCAACCTCAACGACGGCCGCCCCATGGCGGCCTGACCCGCGCGACACCGGCTGGCTGCGCCGCGCCGCCCGCGTGGCTCAATCGGCGGCAGGCGCGTGGAACTCGATCGCGCGCGGGGCGCCGCGTTCCGCCTCGCCCTCCTTGAGCGGCGGCCGTTCCGGCGGCGCGGAGTAGAACATCGGATCCTTTTCGTCACCCTCTATGCCGTAGCGCTGGTTGCGCTGGAAGGGATGCTTCATCACCACCGTACCGCCCTGCTGGCCGGCCTCGAGCTGCGCGATCTCCAGTTCCTCGGCGGCCTGTCCGCTCCACGGCATCACGTAATAGGCGGGCGCCGCCTGCTTCGGCAGCTGCAGCCACAGGTAGATCGATTCGCCGTCGCGCTCGCGGGTCGCCAGCACCACGGCCTCGGTCGCCTGGGAAAAGAATTCCTGATCGATGGGCCGTGGCCGGGACAGCAACTGGTTGTAGAAATACAGCGCCAATCCCACCGACGCCAGCAAGTACAGCAGCGCCATTACCCGCATGCCGTTGCTTCGCGTGGTCTTCATGGAAAACAGCGCATAACCCAGCGACACGACCAGGTACGCAATCAGCAACGCGAGCACCATGTTCATTTGTACGCCTCGAAGTTGTAGCCGCCGGGCGCATCCGTGCGCAGCTGCTTGGGTGTGGCGTTGACGCTGGACGAGACCAGTTCGCCTTTTTCGTCCAGCTGAAAGCGGAACACGGTGATCTCTTCCCCCTGCTTGCGCAGCTCGACGTCGGACACCAGGATCTGCCGGCTCACGCGCGAGGTGCCGCTCGGCTTGATCGTCGACACCAGCACGGTGGTCTTGACCGGCCAGACGTCGGCCCGGTTGTAGTACATATGCAGGTTCACGGTGTATTCCCCCGCGGGGATGTCGCGCGAGAACGCGTTTTCGTAGTTGAGGTTCGACGCGTCGTTGCGGAAGCCGATGTCGTCGCGCAGCAGGTTGAACACGCGCCCGCCGAGATTGGAGTAACCGACCGGAACGTCGCCCGGCGCCTGCACCCAGAGGTCCACGTCCGCGTCGATGCCGTCGTCCCAGCGCGCCTCGACGATGACGTTGCCGGGCGCCGACACCTCCTTGTTCTCGTCCTGCTTCTTCTCGGGCGGATTGATGTGGGGCAGCATGACGACGACCAGGGAGACGAATCCGAGCAACGCCAGGGTGATGACGTCACGGAACACCACATCGGAATCGTCCTCCGCTTCGGCGTCGAACGCGAAATGCTTGCTCATCGAGGCGTGCCTACTGTTGTGGGTCCGGCGATTCGAGAATGGCGGCCACGAGATTCACCACGCCGGTACGCAGAATGTTGTAGTTCGCGTTCAGCCACAGGTTGGTGATGGCGCCGACCAGCGTCGTGTAGAGTGCCACGCCCATGCCCTTGGTGAGCGCCCCCACCAGCTTGCCGACCTGGGTGGCGTCGCCCACCGCGTTGGCCGGGATGTTGGTGAGCACCATGATGAAGCCGATCACCGTGCCGAGCAGGCCCAGCATCACCAGGCTGGAGGAGATGTACTTGACGAAGGAGATCCGCGCAAACAGCTTGATCTCGAAGGCTTCCTTGACGCTCTCGCGATCGGCCTGGCTGCTGCGCACGACGAAGTCCCGCAGCTTGCCCTTCTCGCCGCGCTTCACGAAATTCAGCTCGCGGCTGGTCTTCCATACGCGATAGCCGCACAGCACCATGCCGTACAGGAACAGGCCCGCGATCACGTACACGATGTAGGACGAATCCCCGAGGAAAATCGGCTCGACCATGCCGTTCACGTGGAACACCGCAAGGATGGCGAATCCCACGATGTTCAGCGCGAGCCAGCGGTAGAAAAGCAGGTTGTTCCAGTTCATGTCGGCGACTCCGACAAGGCCAGGGACGGGCGGGCGCCGCATCGCGCCTGCGGCCGCATCCGGTGGCGACCCGCCACGCACGCCGATTGCAGATCGCGCATCAGTACTTCCCCACCTGTGGATAGGCGAGTTGCCCCATGCCGAGTGCGGCATGCTCGCTGGCGGTCGCCGCGTATGTGCTCACCGCCGCGCTGTCGCGCTTCTTGGCCGCTTCCCGCGCCTGTTCCAGGGCGGCCGCCGCGGTCGTCCAGAGCACGCCGTTTTTCTTCGCGAGTGCGACGGCGTCTTCCGCGTTCGACAGCGCCCACGCCGCCTCCGGTGTCAGCCCCGCCATGTCGTCGCCGGCCGCGTGCGCGCCGGAACTCAGCACGCCCAGCGCCAGCACGCTGCCGCCCACTGCCCGGACGACGTCCTTGAATAGCTTCATCATTGTTCTCCTTTGAGGTCCCGAGGGGTCGCTGCGGCGCGATTATTTTCTGAACACCGACGCCTTGAGCGGCAAGCCGTTGCTCAGGTAGGTGTGGTAATACTCGAGGTTGTTGTAGTCCTCGCCCCCCATTTCCAGCGGCACCAGGCGCACCATCTGGTGACACGCGGCGTACCGGCGCTGCAGGGTGAACAGGGCATAATCGCCGCCGCGAAACGCCGGCCAGTGCGTGGTCTGGCCGGGTGCCATCGACAGGTACTCGGTGCGCAGGACGTTGCCGGCATAGTTGATGTGGCAACTCGCGCATGCGAAATTCAGTTGACCACGACGCTGGTGGAACAGCCGCTTGCCCGCCTCGTACGCGGCCAGCGCATCCTTGCCTTCCACCTTGACGTTCACCTTCATGCCGTCGGACAGCGTGCGCGCATAGGCGGTCAGCAGGCCCATGGTGCTCATGTCGCTATGCTTGTAGGGCGCCTCGCCGTTGTCCGTCCGGCAGCGGTTGAGCGCCATTTCGAACGTCATCACCTTCTTCGCTGCGTCGTCGAACATCGGGTAGTTGCCAACCACGTTCTTGCCGTCGCGCGGGAAACAATCCGCGTAGCGCTTGCCGTTTTTGAACGGCGTGTTCCAGAGCTTCTCACCCTTTTCGATCTCGCCCTCATAGGGGGGAAAGGTCATCAGGGCGTCGTACTGTGCCTTGGCGTCGGGACTGAATGCGAGGGCGCCATGGACGTAGTCCTCGAACTTGATGTTCGGATATTTGTCCTTGATCGCCTGCACGACGTGCTGCCGATCATCCTCGGGCGAGGCATGCGCCGCTCCCATGGCGAGCAGGCAGCCGAGACCGGACAGCAGCCAGACCAATTTGTTCATTTCGTTCTCCGGATGTTCTAGGAAATGGAGGTGCGGCGATTACAGCTCGTACACGTAATCCAGCACCTTGTCGAACTCTTCCTCAGTGAGGATCTTGTGCTTGCCGAAAGCCGGCATCAGTGAATCGGGCTGGGTTTTCGTGGCATCCCAGATCTGGGCACGGAGTTTTGCGCGATCCGGAAAGCGTCCCCTCATGCCAACCAGTGGTGGCGCGATATCCGCGCTGGTGACGGCAGCGGGATCGCTGGGCATCATATGGCAGGCTAGGCAATTGCCCTTGCGATTGTCGAACGCCAGCTCCTGGCCCGTGGGCACCTTCGGTCCGTTGGCGTAGGCCGACTGCGTCAGCGCGGCGGTCAGGATCAGGCCCGCGCCCACGGCGCGGAGACATGTGGAAAGATAGTACATAACAGGGCTCCGTAATTAGTAATTAGGATCGGAGATCGTGATCCGGTCTCACTCAAAGACACAGGGTCCAGGCTTCAGGTCTGGGCAGGTCGTGCTGGCGTCGGTCCGCATTTGGGAAAATTCGACGTCGCTGAAGTCGGCGGCGTGAAGATTCGCGCCCACGAAGTCCGTGCGGTCCATCTCGGAAAAAAGGAACCGGGCCTCATAGAGATCCGCGCCACGGAAATTCGCCTCGCTGAGGTCGGCGCCTTCCATGTCGGCGTATTCCAGGATCGCGTCACTGAAATCCACCCCGCTCAGATTCGCTTGGGTAAAGCTCGTGCGGCTGCCGTTTGCCCCGGCAAACTTGCTGCCCTGCAGATCCGTAGCGCTCATGGCGGCGCCGGCGACGACCGCGCCGCTCAAGTCCGCACCGACCAGACGCGCACCGCGCAGGTTCGCGCCGGTGAGGAATGCGCCGCGCAAGTCGGCGCCGGAAAGATCCGCCTGGTGCAGGTCGGCTCCCAGCAGGTTTTGGCCCGCCAGGGTCACGCCCGTCAGGTCGCAGGCGACGCAGGCGTTGGTCTGCAGCAGGCGTTCGCGATTGTCCTTCGGCGCCGCCGCCACCGGGGCACCCAGCGCGTCGCTCCAGTATCCGCCCAGCACGACGAGCAACAGGCCGGTCGTGAGCAGGGGGATCAACAGTGGAATGGTTGTCTGTTTCATCGGATATTCTCCGGCGGATTCATCGACACTGCGCGTGCAGGGGCTTGGGAACGTGCGATCCCTTCGGCTGCGATCCGATCAGTCCACGGCGAAACGGGTATGCTGCGGGGCTTCGCCGTTCATGCTCACCGTGAGGATCAGCTTCAGGCCCTTCTGGGACTTGATCCGCGCATCCTTGACCGTCAGCCCGTTGCTGCCGGTCGGTGCCATGCTCACGGAAAAGCTCTGCTTGCCGCTGACGAAACGCAGCGTGCCTACGGCGCCCTTGGTCGCCTGGGGAGCGTCTCCATGATCGGTCACCCAGACGTTCGCCTCGCCGTCCTTGATGACCAGTTCGAAGTGATAGTTGCCGGCCATGCGCAGCATGCCGCCATGCTCGCCCTTCATGGTCGCCAGATATTCGTTGCTGTGCGCCCACGCCAGGATGGGCAGACCCAACAAAGCCATCAGGACTATACGCGTCACCGCATAGACCAAATGACTCGGATTCAGGGTAGTGACAGTCATCTACAACCTCCTTGCCGCCTCAAAGAATCGGCGGAAAAACCGCCGACGGCGCAGGCCGCCGGCGGATTTACTGCTTACACCGAAGTACTGCGCGAGTACTTCAGACCTTCCCAGCTTTCCGGCACCACGACGTGGTCGTGCATGCCGCCCGGGCACGGCAGGCGCGCCTCGATCTTGTCGGTCTTGACGTTGATCATGACGATGCCCGACTGGCCGGCCTGGTGGCCGGAGTAGACCGTCGTCATGTACTTGCCGTCGACCGTACAGTCGCAGGTGTGCGGGTCCGGACCCGTATCCCACTGCGCAACCACCTTCCAGGTCTTGGTGTCGACCTTGCAGATGTAGCCGTTGTTCGGCTTGCGCGCCCACATCGTGAAGTAGGCAAAGCGCGAATCGGGAACGTTGCCCATGTGCAGCGGCAGGTACTTGGTACCGAAGCCTTCGACGAAGGTTTGCTTCTTCCACCGCTGCGGATTCTCGTCGGTCGAGCGATAGACCCCGATGTTGTTCTGCAGGACGTTGTTGCAGGCGAGGAAGTATTCGCCGCTGGTGATGAAGCCGGCTTCGTGCAGCGGCGTCAGCACCGACGGCACGGCGAAGGTCCAGGTGAAGCCGCTCTGCTTGACGAGCGGGAACTGGTCCGGCGCGCCCTTGGCGGTGGACAGCAGCGCGACGACTTCCCAGGTACGGGTGTCGACGATGGCGCAGCAACCCAGGCGACGGATCAGGATCGCGCCGAACGGCAGCGTCGGGTGCCAGGTGAAGGCGTCGACGAACACCGCGGTGGGATCGGCCGGCATCAGTTCCTCACCGAGCATCGCCTCGTGCGAGGTCTTCATGCCCTTGCGGCCGATGAAGTCATATTTGCCGGTCGTCGCATCGGGGAAGATCTGGCTGATGTTCAGCTGGCGCGCGATCGGATCATAGTCGCAGATGAACCCCTTGACGATCTTCGGAGTGTCGTCGATCGTGGTGATCATCACCATGTCCTTCTGACCGTCGGCGAACGCAACGTACTTGTTGGCGTTCTCGCCCACACCGATCGACACGTGTACGCCGAGCGCCATGCCGGTGGTCGCCGAGATGTCGTTCACCACGCTGATCGAGTTCTGCTTGCCGCTGCCGTCGTAGCGCATCTTGAACATCTTGAAGTCGCCACGGTTGCGCCACTCGGGAGAGTTCTCGTTGACGTACGGCGCCGCCGGCGGCTGCATCGTTTGATAGAAGTCGAAGCCCTTGTAGGGATCGGCGGACGGCATCGCGGCGATGTGGTGGGGAATCGGCATGTCGATGCCGTACAGGCCATAGGGATACCAGGCCAGGGTTTCCGGGACGGACGGGTCCATCGCCTGCACGTAGCCGCCGTACTTGCTGGGCAGCAGGATGACGTTGCCCTTGAACTTGGCGAACAGGTCGGCCTGCGCCTCGCCGGTGTTGTCATGCACAGCCGAGAACGCATTGCGCGACCCCAGCATCGTCGCGGTGCCGGCAACGCCTGCCGTAACCGCACCCTTCATGAACTGCCTTCTATTCATACTCATTACATTCTCCTGATCTTTTTGCGATTCAAATCCGACTCAGAGACTGACGTTCTGCCAGTTCTGCGGACCGACGAACACTTTCTCGACCACACCGCTGGAGTTGATCAAGAAGCTAGTCGGCAGACCTCGGAAACCCAGGCGGTTGGAAACACCATCGGCGCTCAGGGCGTCGTTGGGCGCCACGAACAGTTGAGTCGTCCGCAGCTTTTCCTCCTTCTTGATCATATGCATGGTCTTGACGGTATTGGGAATGGCAGCCTTCGGCCCACCCATCAGCGCGGTGCCAACCGTGTCGGCGTTCACCAGCGCGAGGTTGACACCCTTGCTGGCGGCGAAGTTCTCGATCTTCGGCAACTCGTGGACAGCCACCGGTACAGCGGAAATGAAGAACACCACCAGCGTCCGCTTGCCCGCGACCTGCTTGGCAAGATCGATCTTGTTGCCGTTCAGATCGTAGGTATCGAAATCAAGCGGCAGCTTCTTGCCAACGCCTACCGGATCGATGTAAACCTCACCACCCACCTGGTCGGCAGTCGGGAACTGGCCGTCCACGCTGTCCGCCAAAACACTGCTCACAGGGAGAAAAGCCAACCCACCCGCAAGTGCCATGAGAGCCGAGACGGACTTGATCCGCCCGCTCATTCTGTGTGTTGCTGCTCGAATTTGCATAGTTCCGCTCCTTTAGGTTCTCCTCCATCCCACATGGCGCGGCCGAGTAGCCGGCCTATTCAAATTGGATTGAGGCGCGACAAAATGTCGCTGCACCGGTCTGAAGCACGCGCCGTGCCAGTTTTTATTTATCCTTTGTTTTCATTTATATACCGTATCAGCAGCAGCAGGCGTTTCGCGCTTTGTTTCAGGTTGAAACGTCCGGCTGCGCCGTCGGCGAACATTGCCGAAAACCGTGGAACGCGATGCCGGGAGCGGGGGGACGCCGGGAACGCGGAACACCGGCAACACCCGGCCGCGACCGCGACCGCGCGCAGACGCCACGCGGTCGGGGGAACGACGTCGAAAAGGTGCGGCAGACGCGTCAGCGACCCGTCGGATCGGTCACGAAGGCGATTCGCACCAGGCCCGCGGTGGCCGCGGCGGACATCACCCGGGCCACCATCTCGTAGTGCACCTGGCGGTCGGCGCGGATGTGCAGTTCCGGCTGGGGTTCGCGGGCCGCCGCGGCGGTGAAGTGCGCAGGAAGCTCCGACTCGGTGACCTCGGCGCCGTTCCAGTACAGTGTGCCATCCTCGCGGATGCCGAATTCGATGTGCTCCGGCCGCGTCAGATTGGGCGTGCTGCTGGCCTTCGGCAGGTCGATCTTGACCGAGTGGGTGAGAAGCGGAGTGGTAATGATGAAAATCACCAGCAGGACGAGCATGACGTCGACCAGCGGCACGACGTTGATCTCCGTCATCGGCCCCTGCTGGCGGCGCGGATCGAGGCTTCCCATTCCCATGGCGTCACCCCTGTACGGCGGTGCGCGGCGCCATCGGCGCGGGGGATCGCGGCACGCCCGCCTCGACGGCCGGACCACCGGTCCGCTCGCCCACGGTCAGCACGGTGTGCAGGTCGTAGGCGAAGGCATCGAGCCGCGCCAGCCAGACGCGGTTGCGTCGCGTGAAAGCGTTGAAGGCGAGCACCGCGGGAATCGCGACCGCAAGACCGATGGCAGTCATGATGAGTGCTTCGCCGACCGGGCCGGACACCTTGTCGAGCGTTCCCTGCCCCGCCAGGCCGATGTTGACGAGGGCATGATAGATCCCCCAGACCGTGCCGAACAGGCCGATGAAAGGCGCCGCGGAACCCGCCGAGGCCATCACCGTGAGGCCGCGCTCGATACGCATCGCCTCCTGGTCGATGCCGTTGCGCAGCAGGCGCGTGAGGAATTCGCTCAGGCCGCCGGCGGCGGCGAGTTTCTGCAGTCCGTGCTGATGAATGCCGCGCACCGCGTCGAGGGCGTCGTGCGCGAGCTGGGCGAAGGCGTTGTCCAGCGGCTGCTGGCGCAGCGTGTCGCCCAGCTCCTGCAGCGAATCGGCAGTCCAGAACTGCTTGAGGAAGGCCTCCGCGCGACGCCCCGCCAGGTAGTTCATGACGGCCTTGATGGCGATCAGGTACCAGCTCGCCACCGACAGGGCGAACAGCAGCAGCAGTACGACGCGGCCCACGGTATCCGTTTGTCCGAGAAAATGGGCGAAGCCCAGGCTGTTTTCCATGTCTAGCGTCCTTCGAGGGTAAAGTTGAATGCCTGGGTCGCCACCGCGCGCACGGCCTGGCCATCGCGCTGCGCAGGCTCGCAACGCCATTTCCCGACCGCCGCGAGCGCCGCCTCGTCGAGGCGCCTGGAGCCGCTGCTGGTCAGCACCCGCGCGCTGCTCACGCGGCCGCTCTCGTCAAGCTCGACGCGCAGCACGACGCGGCCCGTTTCGCCCAGCCGGCGGGACAGCGGCGGATAGACCGGCGCCGGGCGCGTCGGACAGCTCACCGCAAGCTCCGCCGTCAGCTTGACCGGGCCCATCGGCAGGACCGGTGCGGGCGGCAAGGGGGTCGGGGCCGGTTCCGGCTCGGGCTCGGGTGGCGGCAGTGGCTCGACGACGTCGACCGGCGTCACCACCGGAACGTTCGCCGCCACGTGCGTATGCGGGGGCGTTTCCGGCACCGGTTTTTCCGGCAAGGGCTTTTCCGGTTCGGGTTTCTTCCGTACCGGCGGCACGCGCTTGGGCGGTGGTTCGACACGCGGTTCCGGCGGCGGCGGCTCCGGCGCAACGAAGCTGACGAACAGTTTCGTCATCTCGGCCGGCGGCGTGATCACGCGGGCGCTCCACAGCGCGTAGAGCACGACGGCGTGCAGCGCCACCACGACCATGAGCCCGAAGGTACGCGCCCATTTCATCCCTTCCGGCATGCCGCTCATGGCCTCCGGACGCCGCCTGCACGGACTACCACCTGGCCTGCAGCCCGATCACGGCCTGGCGTGGCAGCCCCGCGGTATACGTCGGCGCGGCGCCCGTACCGTCGGCGGTTTCGGCGTAACGCTCGTCGAACAGGTTGGTGACGGCGCCGAACACCTCCATGCCCTTGCCGAACGGATAGTTCGCACGCAGGTTCACCAGGTCGTGGCCCTCGTATTTGCCGGTGTTGGCCGCGTCCAGCCAGTAGCTGCCCAGCCTCACCCATTCCAGCTGCACGCGTCCGCCGTTCAGCGCGCCGGGCGCATAGCCGAGGCGCGTATTGGCGATGACGCGCGGCGCGCTTTCCATTTCCCTGCCGCTGTAGTCCGCCGTGCCGGAAACCACCCAGGTCTCGTACGTGTGCTTGGCGTAGGACAGGCTGGTGTCCAGCTGCCAGTCCCGCGCGAGAGACACGCCGAGACCGAGTTCGATTCCGCGGTGCAAGGTCTCGCCGGCGTTGACCACGGTCCGCTGCGTGGTGACCGGATCGACGTAGCTGACGATGTCGTCCTTCTTCGTCATGCGATAAACGGATGCCTCGTAGTGAAATGTGCCGGCCTTGCCGCGCAGGCCGAGTTCCGCGCTGTCGACGACCACCGGTTTCAGGTCCAGCAGGGATTCCGCCGCGGCCTGGGCCTTGAGCGCGGTGGCTTCGCGGCTGCCGCGGAACACCTGTCCTTCGGAGGGGGCGCGGAACGCGTTGGCATACGAGGCAAACGCGTTCAGATCGTCACTGAAGCTGAAGGTGGCGCCCAGTTTGGGGCTCCAATGGCTGTAGCCGACGTCGGTGCTGGCGACGTGGCCATACCAGCCGCCCCCGGGAAAGGCGCCGGGCGCGCCCTGGGTCGCCCCCGCCACGCCGTCGTTGAAGCGGTTCTTGTAATCATACCGCATGTCGTCGTAGCGCAGGCCGCCGTTCAGGCGCAGCCGGTCGGTCAGCGAGGCCTCGCCATGCACGTAGGGGGAGACGCCCCGATAGGTCACGTCGTAGTCGTAGATCTTGACGGGTGCCACTGTGAGATCCCGGGTGTAGCGTGTCCCGCCGTTGGCATTCGTCGCCTGGTCGAGCTTGATCGAATCCTCGTCGCGCGCACCCGGACTGTAGTCGAAATCGACGCCGACGATGAGACGCGCCCGCATCGGCTCGAAATCACGGCGGTACTTGCCGAGGAAGCCGAAGGAGCGGTTTTCCGTCACGTAGCGGCTGGGGTCGTAGCTCGCGCTCCAGTTGGGGATGATTTCCATGCTGTTGTCGCGGACGTACGGCGTGAAGGACACGAGCGAATTCGCGGTTTCCTTCTCGTAGGCCGTCGACAGGCGAAAGGCGTCGACCTGGCGGTAGGAGAACGGAACGTTGTTGGTGCGCGGCGCGCGGTCGAGTTCGGCGCGGGTGAGCTTGCCGACGTGCTGCTGGTCGACCCTGGAAAACGACAGCACGGTCTTCAGCAGCGCATCGCCGCCGACGACGCGGTCCCAGCGCACCGTCCCGGTCTGGCGGTCGTAGCCGGCATCGTCCTGCCAGCCGTCGGTGCGCGTCAGGTTGAGGCTGGCACGCCAGGCATCGTCACCGCTGGCGTTGCCGCCCCCCACCAGCAGGCGGCCCCAGCCGTACGAGCCCGCTTCCCCGCTCAGCTCGAATTCGGGCTCTTTCGGCGGCGTCCGGGTCAGCACGTTGATCGTCCCGCCGATCGCGTCCGAGCCGTACAAGGCGCTGCCGGGGCCCTTCATGATTTCGATGCCGCCCGATTGCGGCACGTTGACCTCGTACAGCGCGTTATGGTTGAAAAAACCGGTCGACCGCGTCGGAATGCCGTCTTCGAGATAGAGATACACCGGGCTGGTCGTCAGCGGCTGGCGGATCGCGGTCGAGTGTCCTTCGCCCGACAGGTTGCTGACCCACACGCCGGGCACCTGATTGAGAACGTCCTTCGGGTGCGTGGGCCGGGTTTCGCGCAGCGTCCCGCCCTTGATCACGCCGACCGTCGCCGGCGTCTCGCTCAACAGCGTGCCCTCGCGCGTTCCCGTCACGGTCATGTCCGGCAGCGCCGAGACGGACGCGTCCTCCGCCCACGTTGCCGGCGCGCACAGCATGCTGCCCAGCGCGAGCGAAAGGGTAGTTTTTTTCATGTTGCCTCCTCCGTTGGACTCAGTTCGTTATGCGGTGCTGCTTGAGCCAGGCGCGCAGGCGCTGCTCGTTCAGGACGCCGATGACGGTTTCCCGCCGGTGTTCCGCGTCATAGAGGTAGGTACGGGGAATTTCGCCATACCATGAGGGATCGATGGCGCGGCGCAGCCGCTCCGGAACGGTGTCGGCGAACACCCAGCTGTCGACGCCCGCCAGCCCGAGCGGCGCCAGGATCTGCTGGATGGCGGCGCTCTGCGCAGGCGTGTCCGTCGCCACCAGCACGAGCGGCAGCGACTTGTGCGTGCGCGCGATTCTGCCCAGCATGGTCAGTTCGTCGATGCAGTAGCCGCATTCGCTGGCCGACCACATGCCGAGAATGAACGGCCGGCCGGCGTATTGCGCCTTGATCTGCGCCAGGCTGTCGGCCGTGAAGACGGCGGGCCCGGCGGCGGACGCGGGCATGGCGAACATCAGCAGCGCCAGCAGGCCGGCGAGGAAGCGGCCGGTCATTGCGCCGCCCCCGCGTCGAGGGACAACACGCGCAGTCCTTCGGCGGCGGTGTTCCACACCACCATGCTGCGCCCGCCACCGGTCAGCGGCAGCGGATAGTCCGCCGCACCGCGCGTCTGCGCGAGACGCTGCGGCGCACTCCACGTCGCACCGGCGTCGGTGGAGCGGATCGCCTGCACGACGTAGGCATCGTCGGCGAACTCGCGCCAGGTGATCAGCACCGTGTCGCCCGCCGCAGCCACCGCGGCATGGCCCGGCTGCGTGTCCGCGCTGCCCAGGGCCATGGGCGGCGACGCGCGGTCGCCCTCGATGCGGCGATGGAACAGCCCCTGGCGCGTTTTGCCCTGGGTAAACCAGACCATGTGCAGGGCGCCGCGGCCATCGACGGCCAGTCCGCCGCCGTGGTGCGGGCAGGCATCGATCCGCCATTCGTCATCGGTGACGCGCCGCTGCGCGCCGGTGTCGAGGTTGGCGAGCGCGAAATCGCGCGTGTTCTTGCCGTAAAGATTGCGCCAGAGCGCCACCGGCCCCTCGGCGGTCCAGGCCAGCGCCGTGCGGCAGCATTCGCAGGTATGCGCGGCGAGCCTGCGGTTCGCTTCGAAACGGGCGCCATTGTCGGAGGACTGCGCGAAATAGACCGACGAACCGGCGAACGCGCCGCCGCGCTGCCGCTCCGCGTCGCGGTCGCGCCCATCCAGCCACGCGACCGCCACCCGCCCCGAGCCGTCGATCGCCAGCGCGTCGAAGCTGTGGCTGGTGACGCGGCCGTCGTCGTTCAGGGTGCGCGGCGCGGAAAAGCTGCGGCCGCCGTCGGTGGAGCGGGAAAAACGCACGTTGCCGGTGAATTTCTGCGGCAGCGACTGGCTCCAGCTCAGCAGCACGGTGCCGTCGCGCGCGACGGCGATCTTGGGGCGGTTTTCCGCGTTGGCGGCGATCTCCTCGGGCTCGGACGAAACCGCCACGGGGGCCGAGAAATGCCGGCCGCCGTCGTCCGACCGCGACACCCAGAGCCGCCGTTCCGCGACCCTGGCGAGCCACAGCCGGCCACCGTCGTCGAGTGTCGCGCCAATCGCCAGCGTCGGCTTGGATTCCGTCGGTGGCGTATGCCGATGCTGCGCCGCGGCAGCCGGACCTGCGGCCAGCACCAGCGCCGCGAGTATCGATGCAGAAGCCATGCGCCCCATTGCCTTCTCTCCATGTTGCGGGCGCCCCGCCAGACCTCGCCGGGAAGCCAGGTGATGCGCGGGCGCCTCCATCGTTGCCAAGCGGGTTTACATGCGCATCATGTCGCCTTCGATGACGCCGCAGCCGACCCGGGCACCCGAGTTGCCCACCGGATCGGAAAAGTCGTCTTCCTTGGCGTGAATCACGATGGCACGGCCGTCGATCGACTTCGGCCCCATCAGCGCAAGGCTGACGCCATGGGCCAGGATGTCGACCTCGACGCGGCCGCTCGCGTCGGCCTCGATGTTCCCCAGGTCGCCGAGATGATGCTCCTCGGCGTCCGGCGAGCCATGCTTGCCGCCCGTGGGCGAAAAATGCCCGCCGGCGCTCATGCCGTCGGGGGAATCGCAGTTGCCGTTCACGTGGATGTGGATGCCGTGCTTGCCCGGCGTCAGGCCCGTCACCGTGCCGGTGATGTGGACCATGCCGTCCTCGATCTCATGCAGTTTCAGCGTGCCGCTGACGGAGCTGCCCGAGGTGGCGACCAGGACGGCGGTGGCGGTGATCATGCCGCCAGCCCCATGTACGTGCAGATGCTCCATCATGTTTCCATGCTCGTGATGCTCATGATGCATCTGGCCGCTCGCCGGCAGGGGACTGGCGACGCACAGCAGGGCGGCGAGCAGGGAAGCGCGGGGGGTGCGCGATGCGGATTTCATTGGAAAGTCTCCCGGAGTTGATCAGCCGAATGTTTCAGCGTGTTCCAAAATGGAACGGATTGATTCAGAACCCACCGCTCGCCAGCTCCGTCAGCATCGCTTTCAGGTCGCGATCGAACGTTTCCAGCGCGTCCTTTCCTTCCTTGGACAATGCCGGATCGCGTGCGAGGATGGTCAGTACGTAGGCGGGGCGCAACACCATCACCGTGGTCTTGCCGTTCCTTTCGAAAAGAGCCAGCCTGCACGGCGCGAACATCTCGAAATCGGGTACGTGGCGGGTGATGGTGTAGGCCTTGCTCAGGTTGCAGAACTCGATGAGCCGGATCGGATGGGCGTCGATGCCGCGGGCAGCCAGGCCCTCCTGCACGTCGAGCTGGTTGATGACCGCGTAGTTTCTCGCCTCGAGGGCCGAAATCAGCAGGCCCTGGACCGAGGCGATCGGATCGTCGACCGTGACTTCGTACTTGACCGGCGTCACCAGGACCGCGGGATCCTTCGCCCACAGGACCGCCGGCTGCAGCGCACACAGCGCCAGCAGGGCGATGCCCCACCGAAACAGACGATAGCTGGCAAACATGTTCATCTCTCCTTTGTTGTTCCAAAACGGTAGATTCAAAAGCCCCAGCATTCGCGAAAGCAAACCCCATACCAGCAGGAGACCGGAGCGGACCTGCGCATCAACGGCGCGCGCCGGTATCGAACTGGAGACCATACTCGCGCATCTTGCGCCACAGGGTGGTACGTCCGATTCCGAGTATCCGCGCCGCTTCGCTGATGTTGGTGGCGCGCTGCAGCGCCGCCTCGATCATGCGCCGCTCGGATTCCGCGATGTTGCCGGTCATTTCGGGCACGGCGGCGGCGGGGCGCTCGGCCTGGTGAGCGGCCGGCGGCACGTGCTGCAGCAGGTCCTCGGGCAGGGCGTCGACGTCGATGAACCCGGCGTCGTCGGCGAACACCGCCATCTGTTCGACGAAGCTCTCCAGCTGGCGGACGTTGCCCGGATACGGATAGCCCAGCACGTAGGTTTCGGCCCGTGGCGTCAGGCGCAGGGGGCCGCGGCCGTATTTTTTACCGTACGTCGCGAGAAAGCCCTGCAGGAGACGCTTGAGGTCGGATCCGCGCTCGCGCAGCGGCGGCAGGTGCAGCCGTATTCCGTTGAGCCGGAAATACAGGTCGGATCGGAAATGGCCTTTGTCGATGAGCTGCCCAAGATTCTGGTTGCTGGCCGACATGATGCGGATGTCGACCTTCTTGCCGCGGTTCGATCCGACGCGGCGGATGACCTTTTCCTGGAGCACCGAAAGGAGCTTGGCCTGCATGGTCAGCGACAGCGTGTCGACCTCGTCCAGGAACAGGCTGCCGCCGTCCGCTTCCTCGAACAGGCCCGCGCGCGATTCGGTGGCGCCGGTAAAACTGCCCTTCATGTGGCCGAACAATTCGCTCTCCAGCAGGTTTTCCGGCAGGCTCGCGCAGTTGATGCTGACGAACGGCGCGTGGCTGCGGGCGCTGTCGTCATGAATCAGGCGCGCCACCCGGGTCTTCCCGGTTCCGGTTTCGCCGGTGATCAGCACGCTGATGTCGGTCCGCGCAATGCGCTCGGCCTTGATCAGGGTGGCACGCATCTGGGGCGCTTCGGCGACCAGGTCGTCCGCGTTGCCCGGCACGGGCGCCGGCGCGCCCGGCGCGGACAGGACCGAGGCCGCGGCGACGGCCTGGCTGGCATGGATCTTTTCGAGCATGTCCTGCTCGCGGAAGGGCTTGGTGAGGTAGTCGAAGGCACCGAGCCGCATGGCGTCGACCGCGGAATCGATGCTGCCGTACGCGGTAATGAGGATCACCGGCAGCGTCGGCGCGCGCTCCTTGATTTCGCGCAGCAGGTCGATGCCCGACATCCCGTCCATGCGCAAGTCGGTGATCACGAGATCGTACGCCTGCTCCGCGAGATGGCGCAGCGCCTCCTCGCCGCTTTCCGCTTCCGCGGTCTCGAACCCCGCCCCCTGGAGCATCAACGCCAGGCTGCGGCGCAGGCTGCGTTGGTCGTCTACCAGCAAGATACGCATTCAGGCCACCTCGCAGCCGATGAAGGTTTCCTCGACGCGCGCCGGCACCCGTACGAAAAACGTGGTGCCGCGCCCCACCTCGCTGCGCAGCCGGATGTCGCCGCCCCATTCCCTCACCAGGCGCTGCACGATGGCCAGGCCCAGGCCGGCGCCCAGCGGCCGCTGCGAATAGAAAGGCTCGAAGATCTTGTCGCGGGTTTGCGGCGGGATGCCCTTGCCGGAATCGCTCACCGCCAGGAGGAAGCACCCCGGGTAGCAGCGCAGGGCGACCTCGATCCGCCCCGGGCCCTGAATGGCCTGGGTCGCGTTCAGCAGGAGATTCCAGAAGACGGTCTCGAGGCCGTCGGAATCGAAGAGCAGCAGCGAGGACGCCAGCTCGATCTTGCGCACCACCTCGATCGGCAGCCCTTCCTGACTGATGTGCCGCTCCAGCAGCGCGCAGGTTTTCTCGATCACCTGTTCCAGCACGATCCGCTTGGCGATCGGTGTGTGCGGCTTGCCGAAGGACAGGAAATTGCTGGTCAGGCCGCTCAGGCGCTCGACCTCGCCCTGGATGATCTCGAGCGCCGCGTGACTGCGCGACGGCGCCACCACGTCGGAACGCAGCACGGCCAGGCAGTTGTTGATGGCGGACAGCGGGTTGCGCACCTCGTGCGCAACGGAGGCGGCCATCTGCCCCAGCACCGCCATCCGTTCGCTGCGCAGCTTGGTTTCCTCGGCCACCTTGAGCTGTCGATTGAACTCGGCAAGCCGGGCGTAGCTGCGTGCGTTGCTGATGGCGATCCGGACCTGGCCGGCGAGCAGTTCGCCCTTGCCCAGCGTGGCGGCGCTGAAGCGCACCGGCTCCTTGCGCGCCAGCACCATGACGCCGACCAGATCAGTGCCGTCGAGCAGGGGAAATACGGCGAGCGCCTCCCATGGGCAGCCCGTCGGCTTGCCGAACGGCGCCGGCATCGAGTCGTCCCGCCACAGAATGCCCACGGGACGGAAATCCCCGCCGATGCCCCGCAGCAACGCGGAACACTGGTCGCCGTCGCCGCACCACGCCTTCAGCTCCGCCGACACCTGGCGGTCGGTCTCGGAAAACCAGCCGGCGGCGAGGGAATAATGGTCCCGGGTGTCGTCGTCGGGAAGCCAGACCAGCGCGCCGTCGCTTTCGAACAGCCCCGCGCTTTCCTTGCACACCGCGTGCAGCACGCGGTCCAGGTCCAGGGTCGAGGTGAGCATGGTGGACACCCGCAGCAGGGCGGTGCGGAAGTCGTTGGCGTCCTGGGCCTGCTGGTGCAGCAGCTTGTCGTGGACGATGGCGCTGATCTCGGCGACGAGCGCCTGCACGACGTCGCCGTGCCGGGGTTCCAGCTCCCTGCCCTGCGCCAGCAGGCGCAGGCGGCCGATCTCCTCGCCGTTGGCGCTGAGCGCCAGGCACAGGGCATTGCAGTCCGACGTGTCGCCGCCCCAGTTGCACTGCAGCAGCCCCACCATCGACGGCACGGGACGGCACGAGATGGGGTTGCAGGCCCGCGCCGCACCCTGGGCGCGCACCGGCCAGCGGGTGCTCACGCGCCGCACCCGCCGATCGAATTCACCCACCTCGTCGTGGGGCACGTGCAGGGCGAGTTCGACCAGAGTGAAGCCGAGCAGGCGCCGCACCGCCCGGGAAATGGCATCCAGGGCGTTGTCGAGGTCGTGCGTGAGCATGCCTTCCTGGAACATGCGGTTGCGGATCGCCAGTTCCTCGTTGAACGTCTGGCTCATGCGCCGGGAGTGCGCGAGGCTGCGATTGGCGCGCGCCAGCAGGTGGCGCGAATTCTCGATCGTCTGCAGCGCCAGCAGGAATCCCACGAACACGATCAGCATGGTACCCAGGTAGAACAGCAGCTTGGTGCCGTGCCACGCCCACCACGCCAGGTTCCACATGCTGGAGAAGCTGAACAGATAGGCGCTCTGCGCGAACACGATCAACAGGCTGGCGACCAGCAGGGCGAGAACCTGGCGATGCAGGCGGAAATGGCGGAACAGCGCGATCGCCGCCAGCAGATAGAACAGGCCGGCCAGATAATGCGCGAGATGGACCTGCGAGGGGAAGGTGTCGCCGCCGACGGGAAAAAGTTCCGGAATGAAGCGTTGGTACAGCCACGCCACCGCCACGGCGACCGCCAGCCCGACGACGAAGGTCATGACGTCGGCCCGCGAGAACCCGTGATCGCGCTCGCTCACGATCCGCACGACCATGCCCGCCAGGATGAAGACGCTGCCGAAGAACGTCGACAGCGTATGGTACAGCACGAACCCCTCGAAGTTCCGGTGCGGATTCGTCCACGCGTGCAGCATGTCGAAGACGCCCATGACCAGGAACCCCAGCCCGAACAGCAGCAGGCTCAGGTTGCGCCGCCTGAGGCAGACCGCCAGGATCATCACCGAGACGGTCAGCGCGGTGAAGCCGCAGAAGGCCTCGACGAGGAGATGGCTCTTCGGTTCCGGATACGCCTGTTCCAGGACGGACAGCGAAAGCCGCGGGAACACGGCCAGCGGCGCGGCGAGCAGCAGCAGCAGCCACAGCGAAACGCCAATCTCGGGAAGACTGACGAGCGGGGGCCGCCGTCCTCCGGCGCCGCTGCCCACGCCCGGAAACACAGCCTGGCGGGAGATGGGTGATTTGAGAAACACGGATCTCCCCCGTCATCGGTTCAACAAAACGTCAAGTCGGTCCCCGCGTGCGTCCGGCGCCGCCCATGCCGGGCCGTGGCCCGCTCAGGCGTTCGCCGCGGCGAACCGGGCCGGCCAGCGGGACGCCAGCCGGGCGAACAAGGTGGGGATGACCACCAGGTTCAGCAGGGTCGAACTCAACATGCCCCCCAGCAGCACGATCGCCAGGGGACGCTCCATTTCCTTGCCGGTGGGATCGCCGAAGATCAGGGGCAGCACGGCCAGGGCTGCGGTGAGCGCGGTCAGCAGGATCGGCACCAGGCGGTCGCACGCGCCGCTGACGGCAATCTCGGCCAGATCGCGATGCGGCTGATCGTGCATCAGATGCTGATAGCGGGAAATCAGCAGCAGGCTGTTCCGCGTCGCGACACCGAACAGCGCCACCATACCGATCATCGACGAAACGTTCAAGGTCTCCCCCGCGAGGGCGAGGGCGAACACGCCGCCGATGAGCGCGAGCGGCAGGTTCAGCATGACCAGCGTCACCAGCGGCCAGTTGCGGAACGCCTGGAACATGAGCACCGTGATGAGCGCCAGCGCGGCCAGGCTCGACAGCAGCAGCGTGCGGGTGGCGCGCTGCTGCCCCTCGAAGTCGCCGCCGATCTCCAGCGCGTAGCCCGGCGGCAGCTTGACCTTCTCCTTGATGCGCGCCTGCGCCTCGCGCACCACGCTGTCGAGGTCGCGCCCGTCGGTGTTCCATTGCACGACCGCGCGCCGCGCGCCGGCGTCGCGGTTGATCATGTAGGGTTCCTGCACCGACACGAGCTGCGCCAGGTCGCGCAGCGGCACGACCACCCCCGCGGGGGAGATCAGCGGCATGCCGCCCAACGCGCCGATGTTGGCGCGGGTCGCCTCGTCGACGCGCAGGAACAGGTCGAAGGTGCGGTCCTGCTCCAGCACCTTGGAGATCGCCACGCCGTTGAAGGCCTGCTCGACCTGGGCCACGACCGTGCCGGGCGCGAAGCCGTAGGCCGCCGCCTTCGCGCGGTCGACGCGGACGTCGATGCCCGGCACCAGGATCATCGGCTCCATCTGCAGATCGACGATGCCGGCGACGTCGTGCACCGCGGCGTGGACTTCCTGCTGCTTCTGCTGCAGCACCGCGAAATCCGGGCCGTAGATCTTGATCGCCACCTGCGCCCGCACGCCGGAAAGGATTTCCGCCATGCGGTGGGTGATGAACTGTGAGACGTTGACCGACATGCCGGGGATCTGCGCCAGCTGTTCGCGGATGCGGTGCATGACCTCGGGGACGTTGGGCGTCCCGGGCTTGAGGGCGATGTCGAACTCGCTGAAGTTGACCGGCTGGGCGTCCTCGTCGAGGCGCGAACGGCCGCCGCGCTGGGCCAGGCTCGCGATCTCGGGCATTTCGCCGATCAGCTTCTCCACCTCGCGGCCCATGCGCAGGTTTTCCTCGAGCGAGGTGCCCGGCATCATGGTGGTGGCGATCACCAGGTTGCCCTCATGGAAGGGCGGGATGAAGGACCGCCCCAGCCCCGCCAGGACGACCGCCGCGGCGACCACCAGGACGATGGTCCCGGCCGTCACCGGGACAGGCCAGTGCAGCAGGCGCTGGAGCAGCGCCCGATAGCGCACCAGCAGGAATCCGGAAATCGGCCCGAGACCGTATTCCCGCCGCTCGCCGTGGAGGAAATAATAGCTCAGCACCGGCACCAGAGTGACGGCGACGACCAGGGAACTGGCGATCGCGGCCAGGTAGGCGATCGCCATCGGCTGGAAGATCCGCCCCTCGATGCCCTGCAGGAAGAAGATCGGGGAGAACGCGACGAGAATGATGAGCGTGGCGAACACCACCGAGTTGCGGATTTCCCGCGACCCTTCGTAGACGATGTCCAGCACCGGCACGGGCGTGCCCGCGGCCTTGTTCTCGCGCAGCCGGCGCAGGATGTTTTCCACGTCGATGATGGCGTCGTCCACCACCTCGCCGATGGCGAACACCAGGCCGCCGAGGGTGAGCGCGTTGATGCTGATGTCCAGCAGCCACAGCACCAGCACGCCGGCCAGCAGGGAGGTGGGGATCGCGACCAGGCTGATCAGCGTCGGCCGCCAGCGGAACAGGAACAGGAGCAGGATGAGCGCGACGATGATGGATGAATGCAGCAGCGCGTCGCGCAGGTTGTCGATCGACGCCTCGATGAAGCTGGCCTGGCGGAACAGGTCGGGAATCAGCTGCACGTCCTCGGGCAGGGTTTCCGCCACGCCGGCCAGCACCTTTTCGACGTTGCGCGTCGTTTCCATCGTATCCGCGCCCCACAGCTTGGATACCGTGCCGATGATCGCCGGCCCGCCGAATATCTGGCCGTCGCCGCGCTTCACCTCGCTGCCGAAGCGGACCTCGGCGACGTCGCCGACGTGGATCGGCTGGCCGCCGCGCATCACCACCAGCGTCTCGGCCACGTCGCGCAGGCTGCTCACCTTGCCGTCGCCGCGAATGAAGTACTCCTCTTCCGCGCTCGGATAGACGAAACCGCCCGGCGTCAGCAGGTTGGCCGCGCGCAGGGCCTGCGCGACCATGTCGGCGGACACGCCGTATTTGCGCATGCGCAGGGGATCGAGCATGACCTGGTATTGCTTGACGCCCCCGCCCACCGCGACCACCGACGCCACCCCCGGCTGCGCCAGGAGGCGGTTGCGGATGTCCCAGTCGACGAGGGTGCGCAGCTCATGCTCGCGATCGGCACCCGACCAGTCCACCAGGCCGAACTTCAGCAGCCAGCTCACCGCCGACGTCACCGGCATCAGCTGCGGCGTCTGCGTGCCGGACGGGAGCTGGCCTTGCACCGTCTGCAGGCGTTCCTGAACGATCTGGCGGGCACGGTAGATGTCGATGCCCCACTGGAAGACGATGGTGATGCGCGACAGGCCGACCGAGGAGTTGGAACGAATCTGGTCGATGTACGGCGCACCCTGAAGCACGACCTCGATCGGCCGTGTGACCAGCGTTTCCACGTCGCCGGCGGAATAGCCCGGCACCTCGGTCTGGATCTGCACCTGTGGCGGCGCGAACTCCGGAAAGACGTCCACCGCCATGTTCAGCGCGGCGACAATGCTCGCGCCCGCCAGAATCACGTACAGCACGGCCACCGTGAAGCGGTTCCGCAGGGACCATCGGATTGCCCAGTCAAACATTTGTCAGCCCGTCATCGATTCAGTGATCATGGTGGTGGTCATCGGCCGCCCCGGCGGGCGCGGCCGAAATACGATGCAGGCCTTCCAGCATCATTTTTCCGGCCACCACCACCTTGGCACCCGCCTCCAACCCGTCCACCCGCAGAAGTGCAGCGGTCTCGTCCAGCACCGCCACCGGCGTACGCTGGTAGCGGCCGGGGGCGGTCTTCACGTAGACCATCGGCTGGATTCCCTGGCCGAGCACGGCGTCGCGCGGCACCCAGACCCCCGTGCGGGCGTCCAGCTGCAGACTGAGGTTCACCGCCTGCCCCGTCGCCAGCCCCGTCGACGCCCGGCCCAGGTCGACCAGAAAGCGCGCGCGCTGCGTGGCCGGATCGACGACCGGCAGCACCTGGGTAATGGGACGCTCGACATGGCGGCCGTCCGGCAGGGTGACGCGCACCGGCACGCCCGGCCGCAGCAGCGCGCGCTGGTCCGGATACACGTAGCCCTCCACCCAGGGAGCGGCCTCGGCGGTCACCATTCGCGCCACCGCCTTGCCGACCACCACGTACTGCGCCATGGTCCTGTCGCCGGCGTTGACGAGAGAGCCCGGCTGCACGAAAAGATCCGTGACGAAGCCGTCGGCGGGCGCATGCAGCGTGATGCTGTCGACGATCTTGCCGTGCTCGATGAGATCGTCGATCTGCTGGTCGGTCATGCCCCACCAGCGCAGATTCTCCTTCGCATCCTTCAGGTAGTTGGGCAGGCGCCCCTCTTCGCGCAGCACCTGTATCTTGTCTTCGTTCTTGAGAAACTCGAGATGGCCGCGCTGCGTCGTGATGAACTCCGGGTTGAAGATCGAGATGAGGGATTCGCCCTTGCGCACGCTGTCCCCCACGCGCACGTACACGTCCTTCACCTGGCCACTGACGATGACGTTCACGTCGAGCATGGCCTGCGCGTTGGGAACCACGTAGCCATACGTCCTGACGCTCGAGGCGCGCGGTCCCGCCTGCGATTCGGCGAGGGTGAACAGGCTGTCCTCCTGCGCCATGGCACGGTCGGGCAGTTGCACCTCGGTGGCGACCACCTCCTCGTGCTCGTGCGCGCCGGCCTGGCCGAACACCCCCGGATCGCTGTGCCCCGGCGCCTGCGACGCCCGCACGAACAGCAGCCCGCCGCAGACCAGCGCACACGCGACGGGCCACCATGACTTGCGCCGCCGGCCGCGCGCGAAACGCGCCATCGCCTCAATGCGCATGATCATCCCCCTCCACGCTGACGCTCACCTGCAGGCCCGGCGGCAGGTCCATGCCCCCGGGCAGATTGCCGGCCGGCTTCAGCCGTACGCTCTGGCGCTGGTTGAGCGGATTGACGAAAGCGAACACCCGCTGGACGACGAACGGAATCGCGATTTCACCGCGGCGGGCGTCCACCACGTACATCGTCGCCGGCTGGCCGGGCTTGAGCCTGCCCGCCACGGCGACCGGCAGGCTGGCCTCGATCTGCATCGCCGCCGGGCGCGCGACCGTCAGGATGGTGGTGCCCGTCGCCGTGTACTGCCCGACCTGCCCGCCCGTATTCAGAATCTGGTTCTTGACGACGTTCATGTTGTAGATGTAGCCCGCTTCCGGCGACATGATGCGGATTCTCTTGACCGGCTCGCCATGCACCTCCAGCAGCTTGATGTCCTCTTCCGACATCCCCCGCCAGCTGAGCCCCATGCGGGCGTCGATGAGCTTTTCGTTGCCCGTCATGGAAAACTCGCGCACCGCCTCCATGTTCGTGTACAGGCCCAGATACGTCCCCTGGATGGTCTCCAGCTCGGCACTCTCCATCTCGCCGAGCACCTCGCCGCGTGCGACGCGCTTGCCGACGTACAGGTTGTTCAACTGGGTGATGCGCGCGTTGATCTTGATGGTGACGTCGACCAGCTGGCGCGGATCGAACATCACCGAGGCCGGATAGCGGGACGCCGCCTCCGGGTGGTCGTGATGGTCCGCCGCAGCCATCGTCCCGCCGAACATCGACGCATCGGAATGCGCATGCGCCGCGGCGGGCAGACCGAGAATCCAGAGCATCACAAAAATCCGCTGAAGCAACATTTTCTTCCAACAGGGAAATGTCGATAGCAGGCATGAAGCAAATCTCGTGCCATCCAGGCAAGCGGCTGTTCTTGCGGGGGAATCGCAACGGCGACCGGCATTCAGCCGAGAACGAGGAGGCCGATTGTGTTCCATGTGTTCCAAAACGGAACAGCGCCGGCCCGCCAGGGGCGTCGTCGCGATCCAGCCCGGGAAGCCGGGCGGAGCAGGCCGGGATCGGCGCATCCCGCCGCCAACCGGAAATAGGCCCTTTTTGCCGTCCTAATCCGGCGTTCCCCCGGACGCCGGCGACCCTACCATGCGAGGCATGACATGATCGCCCTGGGGCGCAGATCACCGAGATGGCCGAACCGACCGCAGACAGCAAGCCCGCCAACCCGACGGAAGTCGCGCGCGAAACGCTGCGCCGCCTCGCGCTGCGCAAGATCGCGCCGACGCCGGACAACTACCAGGCGCTCTACGAGGAAATCGTCGGCAAGCCCACAGCCGTCGAGACCGCCGCGCCGGACGGCGCCGCGGCGGCGCTGTCGGGGCTCGTCACCGATCTGAACCTGCACCATCCGGAACTCGGCGAGGTGGCCGACGTCCTCGGCGACGCCGTGCTCAAGGGCGACTGGGCGCGCGCGCGCAAGCAACTGGGCCTGGTGTCGATACGCCTCAAGAGAGGGATCGAGGGCACCGGCGATCCGCACTCGGAGGCCGCGGCGACGCTGCGCGAACTGCTGGCCAAGACCCTGGAGCTGGCGCTGGCGGCGCTGCTGGAGCACGCCCCCAGGCTCGCGGAGGATGCCCGGCGCCTGGCCGGGGAGGTGCGCACGGCGCAGACCGCCACGGCGCTGCGCGAGGCGGCGTCCGGGCTGAAGACGCTGTGGTTCCACGTCGACCTCAACGCGGCCCAGCAGTCGGATTCGCAGGAAATGCTCAAGCGCATCCTCCTGCTGCTGGTGGAGAACATCGGCGAACTCCTCGACGACGACACCTGGCTGCGCGGCCAGATCGACATGGTGCAGGAAATGCTCGCCGGCACCCCGCACGTGGCGACGCTGCAGGACATCGAAAAGCGCCTCAAGGACGTCGTCTACAAGCAGGGGCTGGTGAAGCACAGCCTGCGCGAGGCCACCGCCACCCTCAAGGCGACCATGACGACCTTCGTCTCGCGCCTCTCCGACGCGGTGGTCACCAGCGACGAATTCCAGGCCAAGCTCGCCGGCCACATCCAGCAGATCAGCGGCACCGAGGACGTACTCGAACTCAACCGCATCCTGGAAGACCTGCTGCACGACACGCGCGCCGCGCAGACCGACACCCAGCGCGCGCGCGACCAGTTGATCCGCGACCGCGACGCCGCGCAGATGGCCGAGGCGCGCATCCGCCAGCTCGAAGGCGAACTGGCGCAGATGAGCGCGCTGGTGCGAGAGGACCCCCTCACCCACAGCCTCAACCGGCGCGGGCTGGAGGAGGAATTCACGCGCGAGATCGCGCGCGCCGACCGCTACCAGACGGCGTTCTCCGTCGCCGTGCTCGACGTCGACAACTTCAAGGCGCTGAACGACCTGCGCGGCCACCAGACCGGCGACGAAGCGCTGGTTCACCTGGTCAAGGTGGCCAAGGAGGCACTGCGCGTCACCGACCACATCGCGCGCCTGGGCGGCGAGGAATTCCTCATCCTCATGCCCAACACCGACATCGACGAGGCGCAGCGCACCGTCGCCCGCCTGCAGCGCACGCTGACCAAGCGGTATTTCCTGCACAACAACGAACGCGTGCTCATCACCTTCAGCGCCGGCGTCGCCGAGCGCGCCGGCGACGAAGCGCAAGATGCCCTCGTCGCCCGCGCCGACGCCGCCATGTACCAGGCCAAGCAGGCGGGCAAGAACCGCGTATTCAAGGCCGCCCCGGCGCCCACAAGGACACGGGAGTAAAAAAATGCGGTTTTTTGCGCAACGGGCCTTAACTTTCTCCGACCCCCGACGATTCCTCACCCAACGGCAGCGTACACCGACCAGGTTGCAGCGTCAGGCAAGCCGGAATCATCGACCCTCTCAAGGAGAAATATCATGGCACAGGTAGTCAACGTCAACGTCCCCTCGCTGTTTGCGGCGATGACCCTCAACCGATCCGCCAAGGGCCTGCAGACCTCGCAGGAACGTACGTCTTCCACCGAGCGCATCAACAGCGTCGAGGACGATCCCACCGGGCTCAAGCAAGCCTCGCTGTACGCGGCGGAAATGCGCGGTACCGAGGTTGCCATACGCAATGCTGAAGACTCGGTATCCAAGGCAAAGATGCTCGACGGTTACGCGAAGCAGGTCAACGATAACCTTTTGCGTCTTTACGAAATCTTCGTACAGACCAACGACGAAGGAAACGAAGAATCCGCGGCGCTCATCGCCGAGAACGCGCGGATCGCGGAACTCACCCAGGGCGATGACTTCGCGGACTGGTACGGCAGCGAGGTAACCGTCGACGGCAAGGGCGGCACGGTGGCAGTGCAGAGTGAGGCGATCGAGGAGTATTCCGGGGAAAGCGCGGAGGACGTCCTCGCAGACATCGAAGCGCTCACCGAACAGCGTGCAATATTCGGCGCCGACATCGCAACATTCAACTCGGCGGTCTCCACCATGCAGACGTCGCTGGTGAACGTCACTCAATCCTACAGCCGCATCATGAGTACCGACTACGCCGTGGAGACCGCCAACCAGGCGCGCTACAGCATCATGCAGCAGGCCGGCATGGCGGTGCTCGCGCAGGCCAACCAGAACCCTCAAATGGTACTGACCCTGCTGCGATGAGCCAGAACCTTGATTGAAACGGGTCTCCGGGGGGTTCGCCCTGCCGGAGACCATGCAAGAAGGAGATCGCCATGATCATCCAGCCGACGAACCCGGTCCCGCACAAGGCCTCTCAGCCCGATGCGGGCGTTGCCGTTTCTGGTGCCCCCGTGCGGACGAGTGTCCCCGCGCAGCCAGTCGACATCCCATCCGCCGATGCGGCACAGCCTGCGCCTGCCGAACTCGTGCAACAGGCGGTGGATGCGCTGAACGAGGCCATGCAGCAGGCCAATCGCAATCTCGAATTCAGTCTCGACGGCGATACCGGCCAGACCGTCGTCAGGCTGGTCGACACCGGAACCGGTGAACTGATTCGCCAGTTTCCCTCCGAAGCGACGCTCGCCATCGCCCGTGAACTCGAAGCCCAGCAGCAGGGTCTGTTGCTGAACGGAAAAGCCTGAGCGGAGACACGACCATGGCGATCCAGTCCACGACCCAGTCCGCCCTCGACGTTCCCGCACTCGTCACGCAGTTGATGGCGGCCGAGCGGCGCCCCATCGAGCAGCTGGAAACCCAGGTCAGCAGCTACAACGCCAAGATTTCTTCCTGGGCAACGCTCAGCAGTCTCGTCTCGAGTGTTCAGAGTGCCGCGGAAACGCTGAACAACAGCCTCGACAAGATGGCCGCCACGGCGTCCACCGAGGGCGTCGTCTCGGCCTCGGCCGCGCCCGAAGCCGTTCCGGGCAGCTACGCACTCAGCGTGGACCAGCTCGCACAGGGCCAGACCCTGGTCGCCGCGGGCCGCTCCAGCAGCACGGATGCCATCGGCGACGGCAGCGCCACCACGCTGACCTTCGAGTTCGGCACCATCGACGGCGGCACCCTCAGCGGCGGCCACTACAGCGACGCGGGATTCACCGGCGGCGACGGGGATCCGGTCAGCATCACCATCGACGGCAGCAACAACAGCCTGGAAGGCATCCGCGACGCGATCAACGCCGCCGCCATGGGGATCAGCGCCACGCTCGTCAACGATGGCAGCGCAACACCCTACCGTCTGGTGCTGACCTCGACCGAGACCGGCGCGGCGCAGAGCATGCGCATCAGCGCCAGCGGCGGCGACGGCTCGATCGACGCGCTGCTCGGCTACGATCCGGGAGGTGTCCAGAACCTCACCCAGACCCAGGCGGCGCAGAACGCCGAACTCAAGATCAACGGCATCGCCGTCACCAGCGCCAGCAACACGGTGAACGAAGCGATCCAGGGCGTCACCCTGAATCTCAAGAACACGACCACGACAGCGACGACACTGAGCGTGGCGCGTGACACGAGCGCGATCACCAACGCCGCATCCGGATTCGTCGACGCCTACAATGCCCTCGCCAACCAGATGAAATCGCGTTCGGCCTACGCCACCAGCAGCAGCGCGGCCGGCACCCTCGCCGGCGACGGCACCATCAGCGCCTTGCAGAGGCAATTGGCGAATATCTTCACCACGCCCCCGACCGGCGGCGAATTCATCAGTCTCGGCCAGGTTGGCATTTCCATGCAGGCGACTGGCAACCTGCTGCTCGACGGCAGCAAACTGATCGGCGCGGTAACCTCCAAGTTCGAAGCGCTCACCGAAGCCATCGCCTCCCCCACCGGCTTCGTCACGCGTCTGGAAAACTGGGCCAAGTCGGCGCTCGAACCGACAGGGCTGATTTCCGTCCGCACCAAGAATCTCGACAAATACGTAAAGGACTACAACTCGCAGATCGAAAGCATGGAGCGGCAGATGAAGGCGCTGGAGCGGCGCTACACCAAGGACTTCAGCAATCTCAACGCGATTCTGGAAAGCATGAACATGTCGAGCACATATCTGAGTTTGCAGATGAGCAGCATCAATCCCAAGAAATGAGACAGGAGACAGCCTGACATGTACGCAAACCCACGCAACAGCGCCCAGGCCTACAGCCGCGTCGGACTGGAATCCGACATTCTCGGCGCCAACCCGCACCGTCTCATCGTGCTGCTCTACGAGGGCGCCGAACTGGCGATTCGCATGGCGATCACCTATATCGGGCACGGCGAGCAGAAGAAGAAAATCGCATCCATCACCAAGGCACGCAACATCATCCAGGATGGCCTGCGTGCCGCGCTCGACCCGCACGCCGGCGAGATCAGCCAGCAGCTTGCCGCGCTGTACGATTACATGAGCCAGCGCCTGCTCCTGGGGCAACTGCGTAACGACACCGCGCCCCTCGAAGAAATAGTGGGTCTGCTCGCCTCACTGCGCGACGCCTGGCAGCAGATCGGCGTCGCCACGCCCACCACCGGCCTGCAATCCGTCGCCGCCTGACCGGAGAGACCATGGACAACCACGAAATGCTCCACACCTACGCAACGCTCACCGAACTGAGCGGGGTCATGCTGCACGCTGCCCGGGAGGGGCAATGGGACCATCTGGCCGAACTGGAACAGCGCTGCCGCGGCCACGTGACCCGTCTGATGCATGCGGCGCCGGTCGCGCTCGACGAAACCGAACAGCGCACCCGCAATGCGAGCATTCGCGCCATCCTCCAGAACGACGCGGAAATCCGCGCCCTGGTGGAACCGCGCCTTGACGAACTGCAGCGGCGGCTGCACGCCATCCGCACCGGCCGTCAGGGAATGCAGGCCTACGCCGCGCAGAGCACCTGAACGCAAGTGAGGGCGCATCGTGTACCCGCAGCCCCTGCCTCGCGTCGTCGCCGTCCATCCCGTGCTGGACGGGCTGCAGCGCGACCAGGCCGGGCCGCGTGCGAGCTTCGCCTTCCAGCACCTGGTGCAGGGGCAGAAACTCGCGGGACAGATCCTCTCCCAGGACAAGGGCGTCTCGCTCGTCTCGCTCGCCGGCCAGACCGTCGCGATGCGCCTGCCTCCCGGCCTGGTGAGCGGCGATACGCTCAAGCTGAGCTTCATGGGCCAGGCCGCGCGGCCCCTGTTTCTGCTGGAAATGCCTGCGGCAAAGGGCGGGCCCGCGCCACAGCTCAGCCCGACCGCGCGCATGCTGAGCGCGATCATGCAGCATGTGCCCGAACGCAGCCCTCCCACGCTGACGCCGCCGGCGCCGCTCCTCGGCGGCCCCACCCTGCTGCCCGCGGAACTGGCCCTGGCCCTGCGCACCGCCCTGGTGCGCAGCGGGCTGTTCTACGAATCGCATCTCGCCCACTGGGTGGAGGGCCAGGACAGCCTCGAAGGCCTGCTGCAGGAACCGCAGAACCGCGCGCCGCGGCATGAAGCGGCGCCACGCACGCCCCCAGCCGAAACCGGACGCACCGCCCCGCCCGCCGCGCCGCCGGAAGGCGACGCCGGCCGGCCGGTCAACCCGCTGCACACCCTGATGACCCAGCAACTGCAGGTGCTCGAATCGCCCCACTTCGTCTGGAAAGGCGAGCTGTGGCCCGGCCAGATGCTGGAATGGCTCCTGCGCCGCGTCGAGGACGAGACACCGGAAGGCCCCACGCACGGACCGCCCGCGCCTCCGGATGACGGTTGGGAATCGAGCCTCCGCATCACCCTGCCGCAACTGGGCGCATTCACCCTGCACATCCGCCTCGATGCGCAACGGCACTTCAGCATCCACGTGGCGTCCGCGGCACCCGAGTCGGCGCCGCTTCTGCAGAGCCACCAGGCGCACCTCCTGCAGCGCCTCGCGGATGCGGGCTGCGCCGTCCGCAGCTTTCAGGTGACGCATGAGCCGGCCGGCACCTGATCCGCAGCGCGCCGCCGCGGCACTGGCCTACCACGAGGGCGACCGCTCCCCGCGCCTGGTGGCCAAGGGCCGCGGCCTGCTCGCCGAGCGCATCATCGAGCAGGCGCACGCCTCCGGCGTGTACGTGCACGAATCGCGCGAACTGCTCGCGCTGCTCATGCAGATCGACCTCGACAGCCACATCCCGCCGCAGCTCTACATCGCCGTCGCCGAACTGCTGGCCTGGCTGTATCATCTCGAACAGGGCGGCACGCCGCCGCTTCGGGAGCCCGACGACCTGCATCCATGACGACCGCCACCGCCACCTCCACCTCCAGCCGCGACGATCTGCTCACGCGCTACGGCGTCCGCTCTCGCCGGGAAATCGCCGCCCTGCTGCGCCAGATCCAGCAACGCAAACTGCTGGTGAATCTCGACCTGCCGAACAGCCGCCAGATCGTCGTGACCGCCGTGCTCGCCGTCGACGAATCCCGCGACACGCTCATTCTGGACAGCGCACGCGGCGACACCCTGAATCGCGAACTGCTGTCCGGACCGGGTGCCGAATTCGTCACCCAGCTCGATGGCGTGACGGTCTCCTTTTTCACCGGACCGGTCGCATTCTGCGAGCACGAGAAACTGCCCGCCCTGCGCATTCCGCTGCCCAAGGCGCTGGTACGGCTGCAACGCCGCGAGCACTTTCGCGTGGCGATGCCGATCGCGCATCCCGTGAAGTGCCTGGTGCCGCAGCAGGACGAAGGCGAAACCGAGCCGGTCACCACGCACGTCGTCGATCTCAGCTGCGGCGGCGTGGCGCTGGCCGACATTGCCGGCCGCATCAGCCCGGAGCCAGGCCGCCGCCTGCCCGCCTGCCGCATCCTGCTGCCCGACGCGCCGCCCGTGGTCACGACGCTCGAAATCCGCAACAGCGCGCAGATCCGCCTGCACAGCGGTGCGTTCCAGATGCGCCTGGGCTGCCAGTTCATCGGGCTGCCCAAGGACATGGCGGCTCCATTGCAGCGCTTCGTCATGGAAATCGAGCGCGCGCGCCGCGCCAATCTGTGACGCCGCCCCCCTACACCAACAGGAGACACGCCATGCAAGCGATCCAGCAGGAAATCGACGAACGCACCCAACTGACCAGCTCCAACAAGCTGGAACTGTTGCTGTTCCGCCTCGGCCACGATCCGCAACTGGAGCGCAGCGAGCTCTTCGGCATCAACGTGTTCAAGGTGCGCGAGATCATCCCCATGCCGACGATCACCGCGGTGGCCGGTTCGCCCCCCAACATGATGGGCGTGGTCGACCTGCGCGGCCAGATCCTGCCCGTCATCAACCTCTCCGCCGTCGCCGGCTGCACGCCGCAAAGCGGGCTCAACATCCTGCTCATCACCGAATACGCGCGCACCACCCAGGCCTTCGCCGTCGAATCGGTGGAAGACATCGTGCGCCTCGACTGGCGCCAGGTCCTGTCGGCCGAAGGCAACGCGTCCAGCGGCATGGTCACCAGCATCGCACGTCTCGACGGCGACAACAGCGATCGCCTGGCCCAGGTGCTCGACGTCGAAACCATCCTGCGCGAAGTCATGCCGGCAAACGAGCTGGCGGCCGACCCCGCGACCCTGGCGACGGAGGTCAGCATCCGGCCCGGCAGCGTCATTCTCGCCGCCGACGACTCGCTGATCGCGCGCACCATGATCGAGGACGCGCTCACCACGATGGGGCTGCCCTACGTCATGTGCAAGACCGGCAAGGAAGCCTGGGAGCAGTTGCAGACGTTTTCCACGCAGGCCGAACACGACGGGAAAAACGTGGCGGACCGCGTCGCCCTCGTGCTCACCGACCTCGAAATGCCGGAAATGGACGGCTTCACCCTGACCCGCACCATCAAGCAGGATCCGCGTTTCAGCGCCATTCCCGTGGTGATCCATTCATCGCTCACCGGCACCGCCAACGAAACCCACGTCAGGAAGGTGGGCGCCAACGGCTACGTCGCCAAATTCCAGATCGACGAGCTCGCGCAGGCGCTGCACCAGGCGCTCGCGGAATAAGCGTGCGCAGAACGGGCTGAACCCCGACCTGCATCCCGTTGATCCTGGATGGTCCATCAGGCGCCCGGAGGCCTGCTTGCGGGCCGAATCCGGCTGTCGCGCAATGCAACGGCCCATTCCGCACCGCGGGCGTAGCCCGGATGGAATGACCTGAAGAAGCACGGCGTGCCGTTTTCTCTGGCAATGGATTTTTTGGGTTCACGCCAGCGTATTCTGGCGATAACGAATATGGGATGAAACCATGAGCCGCAGCCAGCGTTCCCGCCGCTCTTCTTCGACCCGGACCTCCACCCGCATCGCCAACCTCATCAGCGAAGCCGAAGTTTTGCAAGCCAGCGGCGATGTCCGGCGAGCCATCCAGCACTATCGACGCTGGTTGCAGAGTCCCGCTTCGCCCGAAGATAGCGGGATCGTCCATTTCAATCTCGGTCTTCTGCTCCGGGACATCGGTGATCTCGCCGGTGCGCGGCAAGCCTTCGCTGCGGCACTCGAACAGAAGGCTGATTTCTCCCAAGCCCGCGCCGCGCTCGCACAGCTTTTACCGATTGTTCGGGAGAACGATTCCACTCGTGACATCCGGCTGTTCGCCATCGGATGGTCGCCCGAAACCATCGTGCAGACCGACCCGAACATCGCGATTCTCGACAACTCCGCCAACCCCCGCCCAGACTGGTACGAATACTGGACGATCCGCCATTACCTCCTGCATCAGTCGCTCGACGCTGACAGCCACTACGGCTTTCTTTCCCCGAAGTTTGCCGACAAGACCGGGCTGAGCGGTGCCGACGTCATTCGCTTCATCCGCGACCGACCCGATGCGGACGTATTCACCTTCAGCCCTCAGGCCGACATGGGCGCGTTCTTTCTCAATGTTTTCGAGCAGGGCGAAACCTTCGATCCTGGCTTTCTGGACATCTGTCAAGAACTCCTGGCTGCCATGGCTTATTCCGTCGATTGGCCTGCGCTGGTGATGGATTCCCGGCAGATCGTCTTCAGCAACTTCATCGTGGCGCGCCCCACTTTCTGGCAGCAGTGGTTGGACCTGTGCGAGAAAATATTCCATCTCGCCGAAGCCGGCGACTCGCCGCTTGCCGCGAAACTCAATGCCCCCACCACATACCGCGGTTGGGTGCCACGCAAAGTATTCGTCATCGAGCGCATGGCCTCGCTGCTGCTTGCCTCCGGCCAGTGGAAATGTGCGCCCTACAGCACCTTCCAGTGCGCCTGGTCGGCCCTGCCCACCTCGGAATTCAGAACCGAGGCCATAGCCAGCGACGCCCTCAAAATGGCCTGGAACGAAACAAAGGATCGCGCCTACATCGACGCCTACGTGGAGTTGCGCAAGCGTGTATTTGGCCGCTGAGCGCCAAGGCGGCGAACGGTGTCGCAAAACCACGCTGCACGACATCATCCCAACGACCATTGGAACAGCCGTACGTGACGAATCAACGGTTCGTCGTCAGGTCGAACCGCAACCGGGCTGCCCGCGCACCCCGTCGGACTTTAGCCCGACTGGACCTGGAACACCCGCCAGGCCGGGCTGAAGCCCGACCCACGGCCTGTTCGACAATCCGGGTCACCACAAACCCGCGCACGCCACGCCCGCTCGCCGCCCGTCCCCGGCAATCCCCCAAGCGCCCCACCGCGACAACCCAAATGCCACCGCACGCCTTCGCCGCGCACACCGCGCACCGTACAGAAAAAAATTGACGACAGCACTTCAGAACCGCCGGCACCCGACGATTCACCCATCATGAGGGTTTCGCGTCCGGCGTGACAAGGGCACGGAACCCGGTGGCGCATCGAGAGCGCGTTGAATACCACCGGATGCCCGGGGAAACAGATACGAAAGGAACGATCATGGCCGACCCAATCTTCTCTACAGATGCCAACCTCAGCAAGTGGTCCATCAATGATCTCAAGGGAATCTCGTCGCAGGACGTGGCAAAGGTCACGGCCAAGCAGATCAAGGGCCTGGACGTCAATCAGGTCAAGGCCCTGATGACGGTCGACGAGACTATCGTATCGCTGAGCAAGGGTCAGGTGTCCGCGATCAAGGCGGACTTCTTCGCGGACACGGGTCTGGACGCCACTTATATCACCCAACTCGCGGCCGACGGCATCACCGGCGCGCAGGCCAAGAGCATGTCAGCCAACAACATCGTGGCCCTTACCACCGCGCAGATTCAGCTTCTCGACGGCAAGACGGTCCTCGGCAAGATGTCCGCGACCCAGATCGCCGCCATCGAAGTCGAGGACCTGCAGGCGATTTCCGCCGAGAACCTGGCCAAGCTTTCCGCCAAGCAGATCGCTGGTCTCACGACCGGGCAGGTTTCGAATCTCAAGACCGACCAGGTCGCCGCCCTCACCGTCAAGCAGGTCGGCGCGTTGACCGCCGAACAGTTCACCGAGCTTGGCGTGGACAATCTGAAGGCGCTCACGACCGCGCAGATGAAGGGTGTGACCGCGGCGCAACTGAACAGCCT